>Ga0307991_1000002_pt1 | contig 296352 bp, 243 predicted proteins | sample EllFjometagen131_FD_203146 | JGI IMG/M metagenome (GOLD analysis project Ga0307991, IMG submission 203146) | Marine microbial communities from Ellis Fjord, Antarctic Ocean - #131 | ecosystem: Environmental > Aquatic > Marine > Unclassified | place: Southern Ocean | collected 2014-10-08
TAATGTTGGAGTTAATTCAGAAATTTGTAATTCGAGTGGTTCAACATGCTGATTTTCTCTTAGCGAAAAATAATGTTGTATTGAATCTATAAATTCACCTCTATTAGCATAAAAATCTGTACTAACGAATGCTGATAAAAATTCATCTTTGCTATAAAATTCAGACCATGCAAGTGAATCCAAGTTGTTTAAGGCAGAGATTAATTGATTGAATTGCTCTTTTACTTCATTTTTAATCATTTCTTTTTCCTTTTCTGTAGAGTTTTGCTGAAGCTTTTGACATCCAAAAACAAGAATTAAGAAGATAATAAATACATTCCGATAAATTTTTTTCATCATCGTTTCCTTACTTTTTTCATTTTTTACACCTAATAAGTATTATTTATAAATTTGTTTTTATTTATTTGCAATTATCATACCAAACACTTTGCTTTTTAAATTAATATTGTTAATTTACGAATAAATAGACAGTTACATTTATTTTGCTAAGATTGTTTTGTAGGAACATACAGTTAATATTGACAGGAATTGCGAAACCGCAAGCGGTATCATTTTGTAATGTGAAAATGAAGGATGAAATAATGGATGACTTAAAAGAAAAGCTGGCAGCATTGAAACGGGTAGGAAAACTGGAAAAGATCAAACTTTATCAGGAAATTATTGAGATGTCATTCAAAAATGATTCAGAAAGAATTTTCTATTATTTAGACCAGATCCTGTTGATCCTGGAAGATTATCTCCAATTTGATCCAAATCCTTCGGATGAAATCAAAAATCAATTTTCCATTGCAATGAAATTTGTTTTTTTACGGATCAGAAAAAAATCTGATACTAAAAATTTCGACAAATACATAATCATATTGAATAAATATAATCATTTTATCTTAGAGCCGCTTATCATCGCAAAAATATACCAGGTTTGTGGCTTTATGTATTGGCTAAGAAACGAAATAGATCTATCTCTTAAGTTTTTATCAGATTCATTGAGAATCATCAATGAAACAAAAAACGTAGATGAACTACCGGAGCGTTACACAAATTTGGGCTTTGTCTATGAATATACGGGAAATTATAAGCAGGCGGAATATTTCTATAAAGAGGGATTAGAATTTGCCCAACGAAATAATTTTGATAGTGCTTTGAGGTTGGCATATGCCGGACTGGGAAGATTGAATCTAAGGTTAAAAAATTACCAACAAGCAATCAAATATTTCGAAAGGCATCTAGCGTTAATTAAAAATCCGGATAAAAGTCTCGAGGCAGCAACTACCAAATCAAATATTGCAATGGCATATATGAAATTAAATCAGACAGATAATTCTTTGGAGATAAGTTTGCAACTGGAGCAAACATGGATAAGAAAAGCTGAACCGGATTTGTATTATACCGTAATTACAAATATCGGAACCTGTTATTGTATCAAAAGGGAATTAGAAAAATCCAGATCATATCATTTACGTGCTTTAGATTATGCGGAAAATGTCGATGATATTCCACTAAAGATATGTACAATGATGAACCTGGCTAATGTAGAATTTTATTCAGATAAATATGATAATGCCATTGGATATTTGCAGAAAGCATTGACTTTTGTTGAAAAAGAAAAAAATGAAAGGCAATATTTAGATATATTAAATTTTCTTGGAACAATATTTCTGAAACAGAAAAAATATGACAATGCTTTAGAAAAATTTCAATCAGCAAACAAACTTGCCAATGATTTAGGTGATAAAATAATTCAAATTGAGATAAATAGGGATATAGCATTTTGCCATAACAAGTTGAAAAATTATCAAAAAGCTTTTAGTGCTTTGTGGAAGAGTAACGAACTTCAAGATGAAATGAAATTGAAGAATAATTTAACGGATAGTGAAATTGAAAATAAGATTGTGGATTCCGGGAAAAAACATCAATACATTTATTCAGACAATATATCTTTAATTTCTCAGGACTTGAGCAAAAAAATCGGACATGTCCTGATCGGCAGGAGCAAAGAAATGCAGGAATTGATTGAGAAAGCGTTCATCGCTGCCAAAAATCAAACCATAAATGTCATGATATATGGCGAATCCGGTACCGGTAAGGAATTGATAGCCAAACTTATACATTATGCCAGCAAACGGGCAGACGAACCTTTTGTTGAAGTAAACAGCGCAGTCTTTACAACAAGTCTGGCTGAAAGCTCTTTATTTGGTCACAAGAAAGGCGCTTTTACAGGAGCAACCGAAGATTATACCGGTCATTTTGAAACCGCTCACAAAGGAACGCTTTTTTTAGATGAAATAAGTGAAATGCCGGCAAAATTTCAATCGATGATACTGCGAGTTCTGGAAACTAAACAGATCAAACCATTGGGAAGTAAAAATGATAAACTCGTCGATTTCAGACTGATCTGTGCTTCCAACCATGATATAAGAAAGTTGGTTGAAGAACAAAATTTCCGGTTTGATTTGTTCAACAGGATCAATGCCTTAGAAATAAATTTGCCTGCCTTAAGAGAGCATAAAACAGACATTCCTCTATTGATAAATTATTTCCTTACTTTCTTTTCTAAAGAAGTCGGCATGAAAGTTCCAACCATCACAAAAGGTGCATTGGATAAATTATATAATTACGATTATCCTGGCAATATCAGGGAATTGAAGAATATTATCCAAAGCTTACTCCTGTTTTGTAAAAAGGATGTTATTGAAGCAGATGAAGTTCTTATTCCAAATAAACTCAAAATTGATGATAAATCAGAATTCGATAGTCTTAATTTAGAAAATAACGAGAAAAAAATGATTCAGCTTGCTATGCATAAAGCTAATAATGTTATCTCCAATGCAGCGAAATTATTAGGAATTTCTCCCTATGCTCTTTCGAGAAGATTTAAAAAATACGATCTAGAATTTTAATAATATCCCTTTTGAATCACGAGCCGGTCTCGAGGGGAACGACTCGGGATGATAGTTATAAAACCACAGAGAGCAAAGAGCACACAGAGAATTATATTATGAATATTTTCGTGGTCCTTTTCGTGCTTTTCGTGGTAAAGATGCTTCCAATCCGACTCATCTTTGTAAGCATATTCATTTTTTGAATCACGAGTCGGTATTGCTTCTCACTATTCTCTCATCATTCATCTCTCTTCTCTCTACTATCTTAGCGTAGTCATCAACCGTTCGCAAGATCGTATTACTTAAATTCAATGATCTCTGGGGGATTTACTCCGAATCCCGAAAGATTCAAATCCGGCTTCCCGGAAAGCGCAAGAGAAATTTTCTTTCTTCCATCAAGATCAGGATAATAGGTTATCTTCAGTTGCACTGTTTTGAATACAAGATCATCGTTCCTCATGCGCACACCCGCACCGATAGCCGTATATGTTTTATCGTGCAATATTTTGCTGTGCACCTCTCCGATAAAACCAATGTCCAAAAATCCAAATAATGCAAAACGAAATCCAATAAGATCCCATGGTGTATATGTTACGCTCTCAAAATTAACTGCCAACCGCTGCTGTCCGCGAGCTTTGGTGTCATTAAATCCCCTCACATTTTCCATATTATGAAAATCGATATATAAATAATCAGGTTGATTCAATCCCTTCATATAATCGAATTCAACGAAATTTCTTACCCCATATTCTCCAATTTTATAATGCCTTGTAAAAAAATGAGCGCTCAAAGATAATACTCCTTCATCAAAGTCCTTAAGAAAGAGTCTATCAAAATAACTTCCAAGCCCTGTTTCTAAATAATAGTAGAGGGCTCTTTTAAAAATAAAATTCCCCTGAGAAAACCGAATTCCTGCATAATATCTTTTATCATAAATTTCCGGATACTCCACTCCACCGAAAACCTCGAGCAAATGTCCATACGGAATATATTCGATCTCACCAAAATCATAAATCAGATTACTTTTATAAAACTTACTCCTGAGATGATCGAGAGAAAACAACACAACAGACCTGTCGTCGAATAAAGATCCTAATAAAGGATATTTGTAGTAATCATAATGAGTAATACGAAGGAGTTCAACGAGATACTCTGCTTTCGATGGGCTGAATACCTTCAGTGGCTCAGCCACACCGGCACAGAAATCACCTTTTACGTATTCAAGTGGATATTTCATTAATGTGCTGTCGTCGGGACTATGATGGTAATATGTATTGATCCTCTCCAAACCAACCCCTCCCGCGATATTTATTTCAGGAGGAATATAATTTCTATTGAACACAAAACCATATCGCTCTTCATGTTCCGGATGTGAATAAAATAATTCTCCGGAAATAAAAGTATCTCCTATATGATAAATTTTATACAGCGCGTCCTGAATATAGACCTTCTCCTTCTTTTCTCCGTCATAAGCAATAGTAGTACTTGCTTTATGACCCAGTCCAACGATATTCAAATTATAAATTTCAAGGTCAAAAGAATGCAGCGAAGAAATGCCCGGATTACCTCCGATAGGAAACTTGTCTTTCGTTAAAACAACGACATCAACATATTCCGGTTTGTTATAGCAGTTGTAAATTTCAAAATATACCTCATTTATAAATGGGAGATCGTACAAAATTTTTTCGTTCTCGGCAAGTACAGCAGGATTGAGATGATCTCCTTCCCTGAATAACAGAATATTTCTGATGACCCTTTTTCTTGTATCAACATGCATCTTATCAGCAATTCCCTGCGCCCACTGCACGATTTTAATATTGGTATCAGACTGCTGGAAAATGGGTATGCTTTCTATGTATATGTTACGAATTATTTTATCCTTGTACGGAACAAACTGAAACTCGCTTTTTTCAAGCTGGTAGAGCTTGTTTATATCCCCTTTTCCTTTTTTAAAAGCAAAGTTGAAAATCTGCTTCGCGATATTTGATTTATCAGTTTTACTCTGCATCGTCTCATAAAACTCATCAGTTCTTGCTTCATCTTTTTGAACATAAAAAGGTATGGAATCTGAAATGATAAATGTCGTGTCACGGGGTACTATCCAGCACGAATCAGCAATATGAAGAATATCACCGGCTTGAAGCTCAAGAATAAAATCACTGTGCTCCGGGTCAGCTAAAAGAGTGCATACTACACCAAAAAGCACAATCCAACACAGAAAAATAGTGCAAGAGGTTTTATTCAATATTTACTCCAAAGATTAATAAACTAGAAACTTATCGTGAGTAAGAGATTTATTGCAGAACGGGTTACGGTAATATCATCCAGTCCGAGTTTAAAATCTCCAAACTGAAGTATATCGCCGAAATCTAATCCAAGCTTGTTGCTGAACCAGAGCCACTCAAGACGGATCCCGACATCTAATGACTTGGGAAATGAACCATAATTTTTGAAAGGAACAAATTCTATACCATATCCGAAATGCCAGGTATTTGGAATGAGATTATACAACTTATGCCATGTAGGTCTTCGAACCCAGGGTGTATCAGGGTGTGCTATCTTTTCACCGTCACCCGTAATATTTTCAATTCGATAAAAACTAATCCCGTAACCTGCTTTAAGATAAAATTGGAAATCACTGGCAGAAAGATTATATCTCAAGCTGCCGATATATTCCCAGAAGTTCAGATCAGCTCGCAATTCATAAGGATTGGGACGATTTGTCAAAGAAATATCCACAGCAATTTCGCTTCGTGAGTGACGTATAGTATTTTCTGTGACAAAATGCTTCCCAAGATAAAAGTTCACACCGATTCGAGGGGATACCGGAGGTTTCACATCAATATGAGTGGTAGTAGAAACAGAATCAAGAGCAGGATCGATCGCGATCACATCTTTATATATATCATAATATTGCTGCGGATGGAACATAAGTGCGAAATATTCTTCCGGTAAAAATTGATATGAAACACCCGCGTTACATCCGATAAACCTGAAGGGAATTTTCTCCTTCGTATAAAATGTTGGCACTGTTCTTTTTAAAGTTGCCCGGAAAGGAGCTGCCACAACTCTCCATAAAAAATCAAATGGAGGAATATTGGAAAGCATTGGAAATGTTAAGTTAAGATAGCCAAGATCATTCATATAGCTATCTTCCAAACTCACGGGAAAATAGGAGCTTAGTTTGTGAGGATAATAAAGATGATACCTCGAGTTATTACCCGCCTGATTCCATCCGACAGTATAGGTCGGAGTGAATGGCGCCATATTCCCGGTATCAGCATTTTTAACCACTCCGGCAAAAGGCGAAATTGATGCAGGATAACCCCAATGGATCGGGAATAAAAGCCAACCCCAGTCCCGTCGCACAGAAGGAGTAGTTTTCAGAAGTGGATACACTGTTTCCCAATCCGGAACAATACAGATCCTATCCGGTTTGTTCATCCGGACTACACTTCCCCTTTTCAGCGCCCCCTTTGATGTAATCATTTCCAGGGAATCCAGCGAATTCAAATATTCTGTATAATTAAAACTGCGGGAAATGAGCTCTGTTGCTCCCCCTGGGCCAATTTCTTTATACAGACCGGTAAACGGATAAGAGCCATGTGAATCCCTGTTTTTTCCACCCGGTTTTGCCAGAAGCTGATCATTTCCTTTGTCATCACCGCCGATATATACAACAGGATGAGTGTTGATCTCTTTTTCTTCCTTGCTCACATATGCACGCTCACGGATCTTTTTATCGATCCAGTCCTCACCCATTCTGGCATACTCGAGTTTTTCAACTTCTCTTTCCCAAATATTGTAGGATTTATATACATTGGGATCAGCATAGTCCATCATCAACACATTATAATGAAAAAAGTATTCCACCCGTTTAATAATAAGTTGATCATTCCACTCGTCAGCGGAAACATTATCTTTATTTATGGGTTCATCGTACAAACCGATACCGTTCAAAATATTTTTCACATCCTGCTCATCGAGCATTTGCTCGACCTTATTCATCGGAGAGATCGCAATATTAATACGCTCCCAATCCCCTTCGTGATCGTTTCCCCCATCGTTATACGGATAGAAAAACCAGAATTGCAACAGGAACTCATATCCGAGAAGTGAATTATCCATTTTTGAACGAACCTGTCTGACGAAGGGATGCACAAATGCAGTTATATAAGAAAGATATTTCTTTTTGAGACTCTGGGTAAAAGAATTACAGAATGTCTCCTTCCAGGTCTCTTCATCTTCACCGGGGAAATCAAAAAAGAAAACTTTGTACTTCAGGAAGTCCGGTTTCCGCGAGTCATTGATCAGCAGCGAACTCGGGAAGCGGGGATCGAATTCATTAAGAAGATTAAGATATTTGCAATCATCATTTTCAAGAGGAGATGTAATCATTGCGCTTTCAACATCTTCATCTATAAGTTCATACAGTGGACAGTTTTTTCCCATTTCGTTGAAATAAACACTCTGCATATCGATGATCTTGCTTTTGTCTAATGAGATATCCCATGTATCAACATTGAGTGGACAGTGAGGTTCGAGGATAAATTTCCGTAAATCCATTGGAACCAGAATTGTATTGAGAATCATATAAGGAGCAAATTTGACACCTAATCTATGCAACAATTGCAACCGGTTGTCATCAATTCCATCTACGGGATCAACATCAATAAATTCAGGACTATTCTTGTCTCCGTATAACGTAAAATATCTACTCGCTGGAGTTTGCTGAACGATCCTCGGATAAGATAGTTCGAGATACTTGATGTATTCTTCTCGCGGAATGGTTGCAGCTCCGAGAATATTGGAAGCTAAAAAAATGAATACAAAAATCGCAATAACTATTATTGATTTATTCATAGTCTTCCTTTGCTGATTTTTCGTATTAGTTAATTATTTATAGTTGCCTGCTGAAAACCTATATTCTTTTGTGATCCATGCTCGGGCAACTTTACTTCACCGAATTGTTCTTCATACTTCTTCACATTTCTTTCTAATAACTGCATGAATCGTTTTGCATGCTGTGGAGAAAGTATTATTCTTGAATAAATTGTTGCTTCAGGTACACCCGGTAAAATTCTTCCAAAATCTACCACAAATTCCGATTGATTGAAATTCATAAATGCAACATTTGAATAGATACCCTCTGAATGTTCCTTCGGAATATTGATCTTGATCTGCTGTTGTTTTTGATTAGCCATGTTTCTCCTTTTCTATAAAATTTAAGTAGGACATTTATTTATGCCCCACTTTGTAATATTTCAATATTTCTTTCAAGAATTTTATTTCACAAGATATTTTCTAATCTATATTAAACTCAACACCTTGTGCAAGTGGTATTGTTTTGCCCCAGTTTATTGTATTCGTTTGTCGCCGCATATATGCTTTCCAGGCATCACTTCCGGCTTCACGACCACCACCGGTTTCTTTTTCACCACCAAATGCACCACCGATCTCAGCACCGCTTGTTCCGATATTGACATTTGCAATACCACAATCACTACCTCTATCGCTGAGGAACTGCTCTGCATACTGAAGATTGTTGGTGAATATCGCTGAAGAGAGACCTTGTGGGACATCATTATGAAGCTCTATCGCTTGATCGATATTCTTTATTTTGATCAAATAGAGTATCGGGGCAAAGGTCTCTTCCTGCACGATCTGCATGTCATTTCTGGCAATGGCAATTGTTGGAAGTACGTAGCAATTTCCGGGCACATCTTCAGTAAGGACTTCCCCACCGTATATGATCTCTCCACCTTGTTCTTCGATCTTTTCAAGAGCATTTTTATATGCTCTGACAGCAGACTGGTTTACAAGCGGACCCATCAGCACGCCTTCATCAAAGGGATTTCCGATTGGAACAGATCCATATGCCTTTTCCAGTTTCTGTGCAAAATCATCAAAAACATCTTCATGAATGAGCACTCTGCGTGTGGATGTACATCGCTGTCCTGCAGTTCCGACTGCACCGAAAAGTACCGCTTTAAGCGCCAGTTCGATATTAGCATCTTCCATGACAATTATTGCATTATTTCCACCGAGTTCGAGAATCACTCTTCCATAATGTTTTGCTGCCGCCTGGTGAACACGTTTACCCATCTGGCAGCTACCGGTCGCACTTACAAGATGAATATTTTTATCATTGATGAGCTTCTCTCCGATTTCACTTCCGCGCCCGATAACAAGATTAAAAATCGCCTTCGGTACATCCTGTTCTTCCAACACTTTATGAACAATATTAGTGACTGCGATGGCAGTTAACGGAGTGGATGTTGATGGTTTCCATATCATTGTATCACCGCAAACGCCTGCTACAAAGGCATTCCAAGCCCACACTGCTACAGGGAAATTGAAAGAGGAAATAATACCGATCACGCCAAGTGGATGGTACTGTTCAAACATTCTGTGTTCCGGTCGTTCGGACTGTATTGTTGCTCCATAAAGCTGTCGTGACATTCCAACTGCAAGGTCAGCCATGTCGATCATTTCCTGTACTTCACCGAGACCTTCTGTGTAGATCTTTCCCATTTCCATGGTAACCAATCTGCCCAGTTCGTCTTTATATTTTCTGAGCTCAAGACCTATCAAACGGATGATCTCACCGCGTTTGGGAGCAGGAAAGTTTCGCCATATTTTGAATGCTTCTAGGGCTTTTTTTGCAACAATATCATAATCTGCTGCTGTTGCAGTTTTCACTTTAGCAAGAATGGAATCATCGATGGGAGAGTACACATCAACTTCTTCACCCGTTGTATGTAGCCATTCTCCGCAATATGCACCATGATTCACTTCTTTAATACCGAGTTTTTCAAGTATCTCTTTCATATATCTCCTAAATTGTAACCACGAAAGACACGAAAAAACACGAAAATAAAAATAGGGGCAAGTTAAACGTACACTCAAACGCACATTCAAACGCACACTCGTTCCCAAGCCCCTGCTTGGGAACGCAATAAAGAAAGCTCCTCTTAAAACATCAATTTAATTTTTTCGCGTTTTTCTTGATTTTCGTGGTTCATTTTATTTTTCTTATTCTTCATCCATGAAGGGATATCGATAATCCGTAGGTGGATTGAAAGTCTCTTTGATCGTTCGAGGAGAAACCCAACGAAGAAGATTGACCATATCTCCCGCTTTATCGTTCGTTCCTGATGCACGCGCACCGCCAAATGGCTGCTGACCGACCACTGCACCGGTTGGTTTATCATTCACATAGAAATTACCCGCAGCATTACGCAGAATATCTTTTGCTAAGAGAATTGCTTCTCTATCATTCGCAAAGATGGAACCGGTCAATGCATAGGGTGAGGTCTCGTCACAGAGATGAAGTGCTTCTTCAAATTTGTCATCATCATACACATACAGCGTGATAACCGGTCCGAATACCTCTTCCTGAATTGTTTTGAATTTGGGATTGGTAGTAAGAATAACTGTAGGTTCGATGAAATAACCTTTGGAGTCATCAAAGTTTCCGCCAATAAGAATTTCAGCATCATTCGCTGTTTTTGCATATTTTATGTATTCTGTAATAGAATCAAAGGCAGCTCTGTCAATAACAGCATTCATGAAATTCCTAAAGTCCATGACATCGCCCATCTTTATTGTTTTGATGTCTTCGATGAGCGGATCTTTGAGCTTTGTCCACACACTTTTGGGAATATATGCTCGTGAAGCAGCAGAGCATTTCTGTCCCTGATACTCGAAAGAGCCACGGACAATTGCTACTCTGAGTGCATCTACATCTGCAGAGTTATGAGCAACGATAAAGTCTTTTCCACCTGTTTCTCCAACAATTCGGGGATAGGTTTTATAATTCTCAATATTTCTTCCGATGGTTTTCCACATGCTCTGGAAAGTAACTGTACTTCCTGTAAAATGAACACCTGCAAAATCGGGACTTTGTAGAACAGGATTTCCAACCTGCGCTCCGGAACCTGGTATGAAGTTTATTACACCATCCGGCAAACCTGCTTCCCTAAACAATTTCATGAGATAATATGCGCTATATACCGCTGATGACGCGGGTTTCCATAATACGACATTACCCATTATTGTCGGTGCAGAAGGTAGATTTCCTGCAATTGAAGTGAAATTGAAAGGTGTAACTGCAAAGACAAATCCTTCTAATGCACGATGCTCGAGTGTATTCCACATTCCGGGAGATGAATTCGGCTGTCGCTCGTATATCTTCATCGCATAATATGTATTGAATCGGAAAAAATCAATGAGTTCACACGCAGAATCGATCTCTGCCTGGAACGCATTTTTGCTCTGATTCAGCATTGTTGCTGCATTGATTATGTGACGATATTTTGTAGCAAGCAATTGTGCTGCTCTCTGAAAAATCGCTATGCGGTCTTCCCACGGCATAGATGTCCATTTCTCCCGGGCTTCCAGCGCTGCTTCGATCGCCATCTCAACTTCTTTGGCTCCTGCTTTATGGTATTTCCCTATGATATGTTTGTGATCATGCGGAATTCTGCATTCACCAAGATTGCCGGTTTTGATCTCTTTCCCGCCAATAATAAGCGGAATCTCGATCTCTTTGCTCATCATCTCTAAGAGCGTTTTCTTAAGAAGTTTCTTTTCAGGTGACCCAGCCCTATAACCAAGGATCGGTTCATTGGTCGGTTTGGGCACCTGCAATTTTGCGTTAGGCATGAAAATACCTCCTATTCCTTTATAAATTTATTTAATTCTTTAATAATTGTATTGATTTCCTCATCTGAAAAATCCTTGTCCTGCATCAACTCTTTTAGAGAACCCCACACGGGCTCACCGCACATGACACATACGATATTTTTCTTTGATAGGAATTCCTGGATAGCGGGATATTTCTCCAGAATTTCTTCAACCCACATTTCTTTTGTGATAAGCTTCTCTGCCATCCTGTTCACCACTGATATTATTTTGATTAGCTTCTAAGCGGACTTCATTTTTCGTGTCAAGTTCTTGCCTGAAGTTATAGAAATTTTGTTGATTCAGAATAAACCACAGAGAACACAGAGAAAAAAAGCCGAAGGTGAGAATGCGCATTTTAACCTTCATTTTGTTATTGTCTTATTTGGGATTTATCATTACACCAAGACGCTTGATGTACTCCAAAAAAGATCAATGACTGGACTTCATAATCCCGATGTGTCGGGAGAATGGAGTTCAGGACTGATAGATAAACATGTTAAACTTGACTAAAAAGCAAACATATAAAGTTAATCCCTGATAAGGATCTTTATGAAAAAAATAATAAAATATTTTCTTTTATTCTTCATTGTATTTACTCCGATTTTCTGTTTCGCAGGGGAAAATGGGTTGTTCTATCTCACTCCCGGAATCAGGTTCGGATGGGATTTCGAGAAAAAATTCACCTTCAGTACAAAGATCAGTCTTGGTATTATGTTCGATGGCGGTTTTGCAAACATCACATGGGGATGCAAATATCCTGTATTTCAGGATGCATACGTAACCGATCCTCATTTTGAAAAATATGACTATCTTGACCTGCAAGCTGGTTTTATGCATAATCCAAAAAGAACAATGACTCTTTACACGGGAGGAGGAGCTGGAATAATCTTCTATAAAGAAAATGGGGTATACAAAACAGCACCACGAATGACTGTTTTCACTGGATGCATTGTCTTTCCAACATTAGATATTATTTTCCTGCCCGGTCATACGCGCTGGGATATAGGCTTTCAATTTGTATTGCCCATACCTCTTGAAAAAATCGATATTGGCAGTTTTGGTGGATAATATATTTTAACATACAATAAAATTCATACAGGAATAACTTTAAATATAGAAACACATTCTAGCGGGAAATAGATGTGTTCTTTTATAACTCGCTTGACACACAATTCATAAAAAATCTATACAAAGCATTCTAAAAATAAAAAAATAGCAAAACATGAAATTTCTTAAAAAATTTTCCACACAAGACCTGCTCTACATTGCGATCTTCAGCGCATTAGGATTGGCTATCAAACCGCTCATAACCCCTATTGCCATAATGCTTACCCGGCTGCTCATGATCACCGGAGGTTCCCTCTTCGGTGGCTTGTATATGATGTGGATCGTACTGGCAATTGCACTTGTACGAAAGCCATGGACAGGTTTACTCGTGGGCTTTGTTCAGGGAATTGTCATGCTCGCACTTGGGTATATCGGCACACATGGAGCCCTTTCATTAATTACTTTTACCTTACCCGGTTTTACTGCTGATATCACAGCATTTTTTATAAAGGATTTCTCCAAGCCCCTTTCGCATATTATTGTGTGCATAACTGCAAATCTTGCAGGAACTTTCATCGTATCTATCCTCATCTGGCAGCTTCCATTCATCCCACTTTTAATTTCATTGGGCTTGAGTTTCCTTTCCGGAATTGTGGGTGGATTGCTTTCTTTTGTGATATTTAAACGTCTCCAATTCTTCGGATTAGCTCAGAAATAGTATGGCGCTACTTAACATCCAAAATCTCTTTCTTAAATACAATCAAACCGATGAATGGCTTATAAAAGATATGAACCTTGTAGCAGGAAAAAATGAAATTATTTTGATAAAAGGACCGAACGGATGCGGAAAAACAAGCATGCTTTCGATGCTCTGCGGAATAATTCCCAAAGCCATAAAGGGTATCATTGGTGGGCAGATTTTTATCGATGATATTGATATAAGTGCCCTGACACTACCAGAGCTTTCACCCCTCATCAGCATTGTGTTTCAAGAGCCGGAAATGCAGTTAAGTTTTCCTCAGGTTGAGCAGGAGCTGGCATTTGGTCCTGAAAATTTGAAAGTACCTGCGAATGAAATCCGTAAAAGAATTGAAAATATTTCAGAATTACTGGAAATCTCAAATTTAGTAAAATCAGAAATAGCAACACTATCATACGGGCAGAAAAAGCTTGTTGCTGTTGCCGCTGTTTTTTCGCTTTCCCCGGACATAATTTTGCTTGATGAACTTGCTGACGGATTGTCTGACACATCTATCCAAAATATAAAAAAGTGCATTCAGTATTTTAGAGAGGATAAATTAATAATTATTTCTTCAACAACACGCACTTTTGATGACATAGCAGACAGGATCATAATTTTCTCATGAAACCGCTTTTTTCTTTAGGCGCTATCAGTTTTTTTTACAATAAGGACAAGCTTATTTTTGACAACATCGACCTGGAAATTTATCGGAACGAAGTGACTATTATTTCCGGAGAGAATGGAAGCGGGAAATCAACTCTATGCAAAATTCTGTATAAATTGCTGTCTTCATATTCAGGAAATATTCTATTTGAGGAGAAGAATTTCACATCAATAGATCAAGCATATATTACGTCAAAAATGGTCTACATTCAGGAACAAACCCAGAATAATCTTCTTGGTTCAACACCCGATGAAGACCTTGCGATCTGGCAGCACAAATTTCAAAAAAAGGACAGTGAAGAATTTGAGAAAGAAAGAGTATATATTCTGAAGAGACTGAAATTGGAAGAGATTAGGCAAAAACCTGTTTGGGAGCTTAGCGCAGGGCAGCAAAAAAGGGCTGTGCTCGCTGGTCTTCTCTTGAATAAAAATAAATTCTGGATCCTCGACGAGCCGTTGTATGGACTTGATAATGAGGGTACGAATATACTACTTTCCATACTTGCCCAGCAAAAACTTGCCGGCACAGGCGCTCTCATCGCCACACACAGAACAAAAGCATTTTCGCTCGTTGCAGATAAAGTTTTTGAGATCAATAATGCAAATGTTAAGCAGATTATAGGTATGAAATGAACACCCGCACATATCTTATCATTTCTATCATCATCTCCTCTCTCTCCCTGATCATGCATAATGTTGAGCATCTATTGATTTTGTTTGGGATGTGCATTCTGTTAGTTTTTGTATTGAATCCCACAAAAAAGCGGTTTGCTCTCTTGTGGCCAAGATTGCGATTTCTACTCATTCTGATTATTTTTCTTTTTATTATGCAGCTCCTTTTTCGGCATGATGGCACTGTACTTTTTCACTGGAAATTCATCACACTTTATTCTGAAGGGATGCGGATCGCTCTTATCGTGAGTATCCGGTTGCTCATTCTATTACTCATTGTATCGCTCTTGTTTGATATTCCTTATTATAATTTCATTCTTGCATTGCGTGGATGGAAATTTCCTTATGAACTCTGTTTGATGATAGCCAGCACTTTTTATTTCGTGCGAATGTTTGAAGAGCAATTAAAATCAACTAAAGAACAACTGCGCTTTCGTGAAATAAGTCTTAGGAAAATTTTTCTGTTTAAAAAATTGAAAGCATATTCCGCGATCATCTTTCCAGTTCTTGCACAGGCAATGCACACAGTGCGTTATCGTGCGATTGCTTTGGATATAAAAGGATTCAGATTACACCCTACCCGAACGTACTATATATCCCCAAAACTCAAATGGTTTGACTATTTGATCCAGATTCTGGCTTTTTTGATCTTCATTATTACCATGTATTTTCTAATAAAATGAAAATCCGTCTCCGTTACACTACGCCGTGACAGGTAGGACACAGATAAACACTGATCAAGCAGATCGACACTGATTAATTTTTTATTTTTTTTATTTCAATATTTTTTTAATCTGCGCCTATCAGTCGCATCTGCGATAATCTGCCTGCCAAGGCGTAGTGAAACGAAGACTGGCGTGCTATTCTTATAATATTATGAAAATTAAAGATATAGATTTAGTTATTTTTGATATGGACGGCACATTGCTTAAGTCCGATACTTACGCAGTTGTTGCGGTTCAGAATGCATTGAAAGATATGTATAAAAATCATAACATTAAAAGAGAATTGCCCCCTCCAGAGCTCATATTGGGCAAGATTGGGCAGCCATCAGTTCAGTTTTATCTGGATTTGTTGGATGAGGAACACAAGCACTTAATTGATGAACTTCATACAGGAATTCAGGATCATGAAGAAATCGCACTTAAATCCGGCAAGGGAATGCTCTTTGATGGTACAGAAGAAACACTCGCATATTTGAAGCAGCAAGGATATCGGATCGGGCTGGAAAGCAATTGTTCAATGCGCTATTTTGGTAATGTAAAAGAGATTTTCAATTTGGAAAGGTACCTTGATATTTCTCAATGTATTGGTGAAAATGAAGGGATGAGCAAAATTTCAATCATTTCAAATTTTATAAATAAATTGAAAAGCAAAAAGGCAGTTGTAGTTGGAGATCGATATTATGATGTTGAATCCGGAAAAGCAAATGGATGCGTCACGATCGGTTGTTTATATGGATATGGGAAAAAAGAGGAATTGGGGAATGCAGATTTTTTGATTGAGGATATCCGGGGTTTAAAAACACTATTATAAAAAAGAGTTGAAGTCAAATCTTGATCGGACTTGACTTAACAGCCGACCGCACAATCCTTAAGTCAAGTCTCCGCAAGCGGATTCTTAACTCAAGTCTTGAACTCAATTAAAAAGGGCTGAATATGTTCAGCCCCTACAAAATATTTCTCTCTTTACCAAGCCCCAGCTTGGTAAAGCATCATTTACATATATCTATTTCATCAAGATGAGTCTCTTTGTTTCTGCAAGTTTGCCATTCACTAATAATTTATATAAATACACACCTGCTTGAAGATTATTTCCAATCTCATCTTTGCCATCCCACATGATAGTCCTCTTGGATGTAACACCAGAATAAAGAGATTTCACAAGCTGCCCTTTGAGATTGTAGATATTCAACTCTACCTTGGCTGTTTCATGAAGATTAAAGGAGATTTTTGTGCTCTCAACAAAAGGATTGGGTTCGTTCTGGAAAAGTCCATATTGTTCCGATTCTGGAATAAGACCGCTTCCCGGATCTTGCTGATCATGTATTGTAAGCACCGCTACTCTATCATAATGATTAACAGTTCCGCTATAATCAATCGATTCCAGCCAGTAATAATATTTATCCCCGACTTCCGGATTCTGGATTCTGTCTTCATACAAATACGATTGCTGCTGCGTAGTTGTGCCATGCCCTTCTATAAATTCTGACACCTTTTCTGATGTAGTAAAATCTTCTTCTATATTCCTATAAACAAACCAGCCCATGTTGTCTGTCTCGGACTGGATTTCCCAGTAAAGAGTTGGTTTGTTTTCTATGAACTGGGCTGTGAAGGTGGAAAGGGTGACAGGGAGGGTAGGATCAGGATTATCTATTAAACGGGGGTAGTTATAACCGATTCTTTCCCAAACCGCTGCACTCCAACCCCAGCCGGTAAGACTTTCGGTTTTCATTGCGTCGGTAGTTTTTGCTGTTGCTCCCGTTGCTGTTTCTTGATTGGAAGCTCCGCTATCGAAAAAGCATTTGTCAGCAGTTCCAGTGTCAACATAGCCAATAAAACCTTTATCTTCTGGATCAGTCGCACCGGTATAATACACTGAACCTGTGCAATAGGACCTTGTGATAGTGCCATGAAAATTTTGCCCTGCAAATGATCCTACATATTCATCAGTGCCTGGGCTTCGGGTTACATTACCTCTTGAATAGCAATCAGAAACAATACCCTGCAAATCTCCTGCAAAACCTCCAAGAGAACCCGTACCACTTACATTGCCATAGCAATAGGAATTTGTAACTGTTGCGTTTAACACTACCTTACCCGTAAAACCACCAACATTGTAAGAGCCGGTCACATCACCGGTGCTGTAGCAATTATTTATGGTAATATATTGAGTCTGACCACAGAAGCCACCAGAATACTTACCGGTTGCGGTTACATTACCAGTGGCATACGAACTACTTACATTTCCGGACGTCGTAGAGTAACCTATAAGCCCACCAACATAAATTGCTCCACTAACCGTACAGGAGCTGTTGCTGTTTGTTATAGTCGAACCTTGTAAGTAGCCTAATCAAACCTCCAGCTTTATCGCTGCTTGTGCCGGTAACAGTACCTGTGGAGGAACAATTGCTGATGTTATTGTTAACGGCACTCCCCACCAAACCACCAGTATAATCTCCCCCTGTAATATTCACATTGGTTAAGGCTATATTTTGTAAAGTAGCACCATCAGTTAATCCAAACATTCCTTGATTAATTTCAACATGATTACAAGTCAAACCATTGATGGTATTGTTTAGACCATTATAATTACCTGTAAAATTTGTTGTGGAGTTGCCTATGGGTGAGAAGCCGGCTCCATCATCCCAGCCGCTTGTAGCAGAGGCATCGATATTTGCAGTTTGGATGAAATCATCTGACCATGAACTGCTGTTTGTGCTAATCCATAATAGATGATCAAGAGTTGATACCTCTCGTGGATCACCCGTTGGTTCTGTTTCATCTGCCATCAGATTTGTACTAAATGCCAATAACATTATCAGCATTAATCCTAAAACTAAATTTCTTTTTTTCCCCGATAGATCGGGATTAATCATAGATTTTAACATCTTATTCTCCTTTTTTATCACGCCGTCTTTCCACGCCGGAATCTTGACGAAGGCGGGAGTGGGACGAATGCGGATTATCACGCAGAATCTACCAGTTGGCAGATCAGGCGGATCGTCCTTTCTTTTTCGGACTTTGTATCCCGATTTTACTTGTCCCGTGAAATCTATTTTTCTATTTCACGGGGATCGGGAGAGTTCTTAAAATTTCATCAAACGTTTTTCTCAATTTATTTTCTTTCATTTATTATTTTCTATACGTTCCCAAAGAGGGCTTTGGGAACGAGTGTTATGATTTTTATTTCATTAGCATTAATTTCTTCGTTGCTTCGGTCTTACCATTCACAATGAGGTTGTAGAAATACATACCTGGTGTGAGGGTTTTTATCATCTTGAACTCCTTTTTTGTTCGCACATATAATTACCACTGTCCAAGATTAACATCGCCCAATGTAATGCAATATTGAATTTGTTGTAGACATACTTCTTTTATAATTTTTCAACATAGCGTCAACTAAAATATACTTTTATGGTTGATTATATAAAGAAATCCCTCGGAATTATGTATTATTTCAACCCACAAAGTTTTATTTATCCCTTATGTTTCTCCAACCAACCGAATTTAGGATTGTTTATTCTTTCAAATTCTCCCATATAGGGTTTGATATCGATCACAGGTGTTTCATCCAGCATATCAACATTTGTAAAGACAATTTCATTATCGCATACTTGCTTTACTTTGATAACAGTCATGCCTATATGGTTTGGACGGTGTGGACTTCGAAGAGCAAATACTCCATGCTCCTTACCCTCCCATGAGGGATGTCCCCTCATATGTGTTTTAGTGCTTTTATGAAAATAGAAGAGAACTATAAGGTGTGAAAATCCTTCAATATCCTTCATTGCCGGCTTGTATTTTTCATCAATTTCAATGACTGCTTCGATATTTTCTCTATGATATCCCTGTCCGGGAATATCTTCAATATTTTTAAATGGACTATGAATTATTCCGATTGGTTCGATTTTTATTGACTGCATTAAAACACCCTTTCTGGTTTGGCATACTTTTTGGAAAATTCTAAATTTATACAAGTTTTCTAAAGTAATTAAAAAATAGAACTTACGGTGTTCGTTAAAAAACTTGACTGTAATTTTCTAATATAAAGTTATTTACTCAATAAACGATGGAGGTTTTCTTGTCAGTAAAGATCAGACTTAGAAGAATGGGTGCTCGTAATCAACCTTCCTACAGAGTGGTTGTTGTTGACTCCCGAAAGAAAAGAGATGGTGCATTCATCGAGAAAATTGGATATTATGATCCGAAACCGGAAGAATATCAGTACAAAATTGATCATGAACGAGCTTTGTATTGGCTTGAGCAAGGTGCAATTCCTTCTGATACAGTAAAAAGTCTCTTAAAAAAAGAAGGCATTTTAAAAAAGTTTCACGAAAACAAATATGGCAAAGCAATATCTGAGGTTGTATCAGAACAATCTGACGTAGCCAATGATGAAATAGATATGAAAGCTGAAGACTCAGCAAAATAAGATCACCGCAGGAGGCGACCAATGAAAGAGTTAGTGGAATTCATTGCGAAAGCATTAGTTGATAACCCAGATGAAGTTGTTGTGAAAGAAGTATCAGGCGAAAGAGTAACTCTTTATGAATTGAGAGTTGGCGATGGCGAAGTTGGTAAAGTAATCGGCAAAGGCGGAAGAACTGCTAACGCTATGCGTACCATCCTTAATTCTGTTTCTACCAAGCATGGTAAAAGAGCAGAATTAGAAATCCTTGAATAACAATTTATGAATGGAAATTAGTGATTTAATTTCCATCGGGGTTATTAAGAAAGTCATCGGGAATGGTGGAATTATTTCTGCTATTCCCGATACTTCTTTTCCAGAGTATTACCTTACTATTCCAGAGCTTTTTATCGTCTTCCCTGATGAAACAGTACGTTTCGAAACAATTGACACTATAGAACTTAAAGACAAAAAATATCTAATCAAATTTATGAATATAAACTCAAAAGAAGAAGCTCAGCAAATGATCAATGCTCATATTATGATCGCCGAGGATATGCTTCCTCCTGTGGAAGAAGACGAGTTTTATCCAGTACAATTAGTAGATTATGAAGTGCATACAAAGACTGGTGAATTTGTTGGTATCGTTTCTGATATTCTTTCCACAGCAGGTCAGAAAATCTTGATAATCCCAAAAGAGAATAAAGAAATCATGATACCTTTTTGTGATCCATTTATAGAAGAAGTTGATAAAGAGAACAAAAGGATCGTAATAAATCCGATTGAAGGTTTGCTCGATGCATATTGATATTCTGACACTTTTCCCTGAGATGTTTGAGAGTCCACTTTCTCATAGCATAGTAAAAAGAGCGATTGAAAGAAAAAAACTTTCGATCGAATTTATTGATTTTCGCGAATTTACCAAGGACAAACACAAGCAGGTTGATGACTACCCCTTTGGAGGTGCTCCGGGTATGGTTATTAAACCCGAGCCACTTTTTGAAGCAGTTGATTTCCTGAAAGAGAAAAGGAAATATCTATTTGGAAGTGATGAATTCCCACTTATTTATTTAACTCCACAGGGTGAATCATACACGCAACAAATCGCTGAAGAACTGAGCCATAAAAAATATCTTGCAATTTTATGCGGGCATTACAAAGATGTTGACTACCGTGTTCGTGAACATTTGGTAACCCGGGAAATATCGATAGGAAATTATGTGCTTTCCGGTGGAGAACTCCCAGCCATGATAATTATTGATTCCCTTGCTCGTTTACAGGAAGGTGTGCTTTCAAATATTGAATCTGCATACAGTGATTCATTTCAGGGCAACACACTTGATGGACCTTATTATACTCGACCGCGCGAATATCGAGGTTATAAAGTCCCAGAAGTTTTGCTTTCCGGTAATCATAAATTGATTGAAGAATGGCAAAAAAGTAAACGGAAAAAAATTACAGAAAAGGTAAAAGGAAATTCCGATGTATGATAATCTATTTGTTGGACTTGTTCATCACCCGGTTTATAATAAAAATAAAGAGATCGTTACGACTTCTCTCACCAATCTTGATATACATGATATAGCCAGAACCTGCAAAACGTATGGTATCAGAAACTATTTTATAATAAATCCTGAGAATGCACAAAGAGATATTTTTAATCGGTTAAAAGATTTCTGGAGAACAGGTCCCGGCAAACAATACAACATAAATCGTTTCGATGCTTTTAAACTCATCGAATTTGTGCCGGATATTGAAAGTGCAAAGAAATGGGTCAAGGACAGGTACTCTCAGGATCCCATTCTTATTACTACTTCTGCCAGGTTAGTACCAGGAAGTGTTTCCTATAAAGAAATGAGGGAAATAATAAACAGATCATTCCCGAAACTCATTCTTTTCGGAACAGGATACGGCATGTCTGAAGAGTTGATCAACACAAGTAATTTCCATGTTTTAAGAATAGAAGGAACCGGTCCTTATAATCATCTTTCTGTGCGTAGTGCTATTGCTATAACACTTGACAGGTTAATAAGTGATTACGAATAAAGACACTAATTCAAATAATACCAGGATCAATAACTTAATAAGTAATAATGAGGTTTTATGGATATTTTATATAGAGTTGGCCAAGAGCAGATGAACGTGGAATTGCCGGATTTTAATACCGGTGATACCATAAAAGTATACTACACGATTCGAGAGTTTGAAAAACCTCGTATTCAATTATTTCAAGGTATAGTGATCCAGAAAAAAGGTTCTGGGGTTAATAAAACATTTACCGTTCGAAAAATCAGTCATGGTGTTGCAGTAGAGCGTATTTTCCCTCTTTTCTCACCATTGATCCAAAAAATCGAAGTTGTACGTTACGGACGTGTCCGCCGTTCCAAACTTTTCTATCTGAGAAAACTCCGAAGTAAAAGTACAAAGGTCAAACGAGGGAATAAACCGACATCAAAGACTAAGGTTGAAAATACAACCAGCGAATAAAAAGAGGTACAGCAACATAAGCGCACAGTATCATTTCTGTTTTTATTAACATTTATTCATTTCGGATCAGAAAAGATATTGTTCTTTTCATAGCTCTAAGCTTTCTGAAAAATTATGTTTAAACGATTAGATTTCAGGAAAGAATATTGGCGATTCTTTGAACTGCTGATGTTCCCCGTTGCAATTGCTATTGGCTTCTTTGTAGTCTATCAGCAATTTTATACCAACTATATATCACTTTTCAACGAAATCACAAAAATATTTCTTTTCTATTTTGCATGTTTGAATATTCTAAAAATCTATTACAATCGAGGTAGTTTTACCTACATAAAAAAGATTTTTTTCGATCTGTGTGCGGTTGTAATATCATTCATTTTTTATAACGATCTTATTGTTTTCCAAGTATATATTGTCTTGCGTCAGATTATTATTTTTATCGATATACTTGCATCTACAAAACCTGCTGTGAACCTGTTTTCCCGCTTTAGAAACCATCCTTCAAAAGTAATTTTACTGAGTTTTGGACTGATAATTCTGCTGGGTACAACTTTTCTGAGTCTTCCGCTTGCTTCGTCAAATGGAGAAAGCATTGGACTGATCAATGCGGGATTTACAGCAACTTCAGCAACCTGCGTAACCGGTTTGATAGTTCTCAATACAGGCATTGATTTCTCGCCTTTCGGACACGCAATAATACTCATATTAATGCAGATTGGCGGACTCGGCATAATGACTTTTTCGACAGCTCTCATCATGCTTTTTGGTAAACAAATAAGTCTAAAGGGGCAGTCACTATTGCAGGGATTGCTCGGAGAAGCTTCAAAAGACAGCATGATTAAGCTGCTTCGTGCGATCATAGTTACAACTTTTATTTTTGAATTGATCGGAGCGATGGTACTTTTCCTGAAATTCCGCCCACTTGCTCATTTTGCTCAACTTTCAAACTTTAATCTACTCGGGCATTGCATGTTCCATTCTGTTTCTGCATTTTGTAATGCAGGATTCTGCCTATATCCGGACAGTTTTATGCGATTTCAGGGAAGTTGGACGGTCAATCTTGTTATCATGTCCTTGATAATCATTGGAGGGATCGGCTTCACGGTCCTGCTTGATGTATATAACAATGTGGCCAAACGAAGACACATCCGTTTTTTATCATTACACTCGAAAGTTGTAATAGTCACCACGATCGTCTTGATAGTTATTGGAAGCATTTTAATTTTTACATTTGAGTACAATAATCAATTGAATCAGCTTCCGATGAAAAATAGCATCCTCGCATCAACATTCCAATCGGTCACGACCCGAACCGCAGGATTTAACACTCTCGACATTTCAAAAATGAGCTTTGCTTCAGTAATCTTAATGATCGTATTTATGTTTATTGGTGCTTCACCGGGTTCTACAGGCGGTGGTATAAAAACCACGAGCTTTGCGATTCTTGTTCTCTCGGTATGGTCGATCATTCGTCACAGGGAAGATGTGGAAGTGTTCCATCGCTCGGTCTCTTCAGAAAATACTAGAAAAGTGATGTCTCTCATTACCATTTCAGTCACGATTTTAGTAACCCTCATTCTCGTTTTATGTGTTTCCGAAGCAAGTCGGGGATTCAAGTTTGAGCAGATTATATTTGAAGCTTTTTCCGCATTTGGTACCGTCGGACTCTCAATGGGTATCACTCCACACTTGACATCCATTGGTAAACTTGCAATTATTGCTTTAATGTATTTGGGACGTGTTGGTCCTTTGACCATAGCGTTCGCATTGAGTGAGAAAAAAATAAGTGTTCATTATCATTATCCTGATGAAAATATAGCTATCGGTTAAGGATAAATTTTCGGAGGAACAATGGCTCAATTTGCTATAATCGGTTTAGGAAGATTTGGCGTTACCGTCGCAGAAACTCTTGTGAAAAAAGGTGCTGAAGTTATTGCAATAGACAATGACGAAAAAAAGGTCGAAGAAGCCCGTGGCTTTGTAACTAACTCTGTTTGCCTGGATTCTACAGACGAACAGGCACTCCGCGCGATTGATATCGGTAATGTCGATGCGGTGGTCATCGCAATCGGAGAAAATATTGAAGTGAGTATTCTGACCGCAGCTATTCTCAGAAAGATCGGCGTAGGAAAGATCATGGCAAAGGTGGATAGTGAACTCCATGCACGAATACTCTCTATCATGGGAGTTCAACGTACGATCTTCCCTGAACAATATGTAGGACGTGAAATCGCAAACCTTTTGATCTCCCAACATATTTTTACCTATACTGAAATTTCCAAAGAACACAGTGTCGTCGAGATCGCTGTCCCTGCATTCTTTATAGGAAAAAGTCTGAAAGATCTTGATGTAAGAAATAAATACAATATCAGCATCATTGCAATAAAAAGTACAAAACCAACGGTCGATGAACTTGGAAATAATATCCTGCTCGAAGATACAAATGTGCTCCCCTCGGCTGATGATGTGCTTCAAAAATCAGATAGAATAATTATCATCGGCAAAAATAATGATGTTGATGCCTTGATCAAAATTGCTGAAAAGCAAAAGATGAAAGAATAATTTTTTGGAGTTTTCATGCATTTAACATTTCAGAGCAAACTTCGTATTATAGTTATTATTCTTATGATCTTTATTATCCTCAATGTAGGTTTTATCCTCTACAAATTAAATAATTCCCTCGTTCATGAGGTGATCAGAGATCGAATAATGACAGTCCAGTACATCTTCCTGTTTTTAGAATTGATCCTCGGTATTGTGCTCCTGTTCTACGTTCCCATGATACTACAGGATTCTCTCAAACCTATTGAATCAGTTTTTGAGGAGCTTAAAAGAGGTAAGTTCGATATCTCAATTCCGGAAGAATACAGCCACGGACCTGTTGCTACCCTTATCAGCTCAACAAACACGATGATAGCGAATCTGAAACAGTTTGATAAAGAGAAAAAAAGCAAAATCCAGGAGTATGCGCACCGTCTTAATGTCATACTCGAAGACACAGATGACGGCATTATCATTACAAATGAAAAAGATGAGGTCGTGATGATAGACAAACATGCACAAAAACTTCTTGGCTTGTCTTCTGTTGAAAATGATCCCCCACTTCTTGGTTTTCACTATGAAGGTGAAGTCCTTAAGTTTTTCCAAGAAGCTGTTTCTCAGAAAATGCTCATAGCTGAGCGAAAAATTTACATTACAAAAATTAAAAAGCATGTTACTTTTCATGTGGGTATTATACACAACGAAGAGGGAATTGTGACAGGAATGGTCTTTGTCATAACTGGTATTGATCTAAAAAAATTATATGAATCGCCCAGTACTGAAGATGGAAAATCAAGATCAGAAGGATAGATTTGACAGAGAATTGACCTTTGCAGTACGTACAAATGACGTCATCAGGATTGATAAATACTTAGCGAACCTGAACATCAATGAACTCTACTCACGATCCTTTATTGATCGTTTATTAAAGAAAGGTTTTGTGACTCTTGATGGGAAAATTGTGAAGAAAAGCGAGCAAGTTCACAAAGATCAGTTGATACACGTTAAAATTCCCCCGCCTACAAAAAAGGACATTTTACCGGAAAATATTGAGCTTTCCTTTGTATATGAAGACGAGCATCTTGCGATCATAGATAAGCCGGCGGGTATGGTCGTTCATCCTTCACCCGGGCATTACCACGGAACACTTGTGAATGCTATTATGTATCATATGAAGCACCTTTCATCCCCAGATGATCCTTTACGGCCGGGCATCGTGCATCGTCTTGATAAGGACACTTCCGGCTTGATAATCGTCGCAAAGAACGATTTCGTTCACGTAAAATTGAAGGAGCTCTTTGCGAACCACGAGATCCAAAAAATTTATATTGCATTCACGATGGGAAATCTTACTTCCCCTGAAGGAACGATCAGCACATTGTATGGACGAAATCCTTTGAATAGCAGAAAAATGGCAGTCCTCGAAGAAGGAAAACTCGCAGTCACTCATTATGAAGTAATCGAAACATATCCCGGTCTTGATATAACAAAGATCATGTTGGAGACAGGAAGAACTCACCAGATCAGGGTCCATTTTTCCCATCTTATACATCCTATAATGGGTGACACACTGTATTCTTCAAAAAAGCAAATGGTCAATCTTGTGCCGGAAAGAGCCAAAAAAATCGTAAGACATTTGTTCACGAACACATTGAGAAGGCAGGCACTTCATGCTCACCAGCTCGAGTTTGTTCACCCGATCACTCATAAAACGATTTTTGTAACCAGTCCCCTTCCCCAGGATATGGATAATGTTTTGAAAATTATAAGAAAAAGCTTTTACGGTTCTGTCATATAAAGTATTTGAGGAGATGTTAATATTTCACAAGTTAGCAATCTGTTTAGATCAGAAAATCAATGATCCTAAACAATTCATAATAAAAATATTGCCAATCTCTGTGCAGAAACCAAGTTATGTGAAAAAATATTCAGGAAGGATACATGGATAAACAATTCTTCACGTCAAATAGAAAACAACTGTTTAAACTCTTGCCTGATAATAGTCTCGCTATATTCTCGGCAACAGTTTCTGACTCGGGTAGTCTGCCTGTTGATTTTGAGCAAAATGCAAATTTCTTTTATCTGACAGGATTAAAAATTCCAAACGCTCAAATTTTGCTTTATAAAAACGGAAAGACGAATCTCAGTATTCTTTTCATAGAAAGAAACATTCCTAAAATGGAAGTTTGGATTGGAAAAAAAATATCACAAGAAGATGCAAAGAAAATTTCTGGAATTGAACATGCTTTTTTTATAGATGAGTTCCCAGTAGTCCTTCACACTTACGCTCTTTCAAGCGAAGTCTGCTTCTATGACCATGTCGCAAATAAGATCGAAGCTAATTTGACGGATTCATTATTCCAGCTCAAAGAGATCGTAACCCATTATCCGGCACTCAAAATTCTTCACCCAGAAACGTTTATGACTATACTCCGCTCGCAAAAAAAAGGTGATGAGATCGAAAATATAAAGAAAGCAATCGCTATAACGAAAGATGCGATACACAATCTCATTACCAATACAAAACCCGGCATGATGGAATATGAACTTGAAGCACACTTCCGCTATGAATGTATTCGAAATAATGCAAAGCAAATGGCATTCTTCCCTATTATTGCAAGCGGTGAGAATGCAACGATTCTTCATTACGAAAAGAATGTCGGGAAAGTCGGCTCTAAAGATCTCATCCTTGCTGATGTGGGAGCCAAATGGAATGAATACTGTGCTGATATCTCACGAACGTTTCCTGCAAATGGTAAATTTACAAAACGACAAAAGGAAGTATATAATGCTGTCCTCGAAATTAATAAGACTATTATAAATAAAGTCAAACCCGGTCTTACACTTTACAAATTACAGGAAGAGACTATAAAAATGATGAAGAAAGCTCTAAAAAAATTAAACCTGATCAAAAAGGATGAAGAGTTTAAAAAATATTATATGCACTCAGTAAGTCATCATTTGGGACTGCATGCTCATGACCTTGTTGATCGAGCAAAAAAACTCGAACCGGGAAACGTCATCACTGTCGAACCAGGAATTTATATACCCGAAGAAAAAATTGGGGTCCGTATTGAGGATGACATTCTTGTCACGAAAGAAGGGCATGAAACCCTCTCAAAAGATATACCAAAAGAGATATCAGACATCGAAAAGATCATGAAAAAATAAGGAAAGACATGAAAGAAATAGCAATTTATCCCGGTACCTTTGACCCGATCACCAATGGGCATATTGATATTATAGAACGTGCTGCCACAATATTTAATAAAGTTATAATTGGCGTTGCAGAAGAAACGTATAAAGAATGCCTATTTACTTTAAGCGAGCGGGTTGAACTCGTTAAAGAAGGAACAAAGCATATTCCTAATGTGCATGTGGAACCCTTTTCTGGTCTCGCAGTCAATTATGTACTGGAGAAGGACAGTTCAGTAATGATCCGGGGACTTCGCGCAGTATCGGATTTTGAATATGAACTGCAAATTGCTCTTGCAAACAGAACACTCTCCGAAGAAGTTGAGACGATTTTTCTTATCCCTCAGAGTAAATACCTCTATCTCAGTTCAAGCTTGGTGAAACAGATAATCAGCACAGGCGGATCGATCAAGGAATATGTACCCAGATCCATAAGTGATAAAATGGCAGCAAAATTTAAAGAAAAACAATAAGATGAGTTATAAAAAAACTATTTTGGATAATGGGATTACTGTCCTTTCAGAACATGTTGAACATGTGCGATCAATTTCTATCGGTGTATGGATCAATGCTGGCTCGCGAGATGAAACTGTGCATAATCGCGGTATTGCTCATTTTCTTGAGCATATGTTGTTTAAAGGCACCAAAACCCGCTCAAAGATCGAGATCGCTAATTACCTGGAATCTCTCGGTGGATCCATCAATGCATTTACAAGTAAAGAATATACCTGTATTTATGCACGATGCCTCGAAGAATATCTTGAACAAAGTGTTGATCTTATTTCAGACTTGCTTCTCCACTCCACTTTTCCTGATGATGAATTGCAAAAAGAAAAGGAAGTCGTGATAGATGAGATCAATGACATTCATGATACTCCGGGTGATTTAATCTTTGATTATTTTTACGGGAACCTGTTTCCAGATAACTCACTTGGATACCCGATCGTAGGATATAAAGAGGAAGTTACTCGTTTTGAAAAATCTACATGCACCTCCTTTATGTCAGAGCACTATAATCCAGAGCGATTTATTATCTCCGTATCAGGTTATATTGATCATCAAAAACTCGTGCGTTTTACAGAGAAATATTTTAATTTTGACAGATCGATCCATGCATCTTCTGAGCGAATTTTAAATTCTCCGACTCCAATTAAAAAATATAAGCATATATACAAAAAAAATGCAAATTATCAGACACATGCATGCATCGGCACTCGCACTTTCCCATATACAGATAAGGATCGATACATACTTCTCACACTTAATACAATTCTTTCCGGCGGGATGAGTTCGCGACTTTTCCAAAATATTCGGGAGAAACATGGAATTTCTTATGATATTGGCTCATTTACAGACTTTTTCCATGACACTGGCTGCATAGCTGTTTATGCTGCAACAAAACCCAAATACAGCAAGAAAAGTATTGAATTGATCGGTAAAGAAATACAGTTATTTTTGGAGAAACCTGTTAAAGAATTCGAGCTCGAACGTACAAAAGCATTACTCAAATCGAGCATTTTGATAGGACTTGAAAGCACCTCTGCGCGTATGAACCGGCTTGCAAAGCAGTACATATACAATAGAGAGATATACCCTATCGATCGAGTGATCGCAGAGATTGAAAAAATTACTCCCGAAGACATTCAACGGGTTGCTCAAAGAATATTTGATAAAGAGAATTTTGTTACAACGATCCTGAAATCAACTGAGAAAAAATAGTATATTGATTCTTGCTAGATTTAGTCATAATGAATCATTTGGCGTTAATAATTAAATTTGTATTCTAATAAAATGAGAATTAATCTGTTGCCTGTTTTTTAATTTCTTTCGATTTTCTATTAATTGCTTCTTGCTTCCTTTTTCTAATTGGAGTATTTGATTGAGTTTTATTACATTTTTTAAATATTAATATTATAATATTTAAAAATATAGAAAATGTAGCGATGTACATAGCTTTTCTTGAACTATTTCTAGCTTCAATTAATTGTTCATGTTCCATCAGTAAAAATCTATCATTGAAACTCACATAATATTTAGCATTTTTATAACCACCCTTAGCAAATGAATCTTCTGAATAAACGAATATATTCCTTCGCCCTAATTCCATATTTATAGCTTCTGCATGATCAGGAAACTTTTCTATTAAGTCTTGCATTGTGAAACCAGGATTTTTTAAGCCATATTTTAGAATGCTAATATATATATCGTCTTCATTTTTCTTACACGAAGAAAAAATTAGTATAATCAAGATTGAAATTACTATTAAAATAAGTATTTTTGATCTCATATTATTTCTCCTAATTTGTAACTTACCATGTTGATCGAGTTTACAACATTATGAATATATCTCCTATTATTATCATATTAATCAAAAAAATATTATATTTTTTTAGTTTTTTTATTAATTGATTTTATTAATTCATCATCTGATAATATTTTTTCATATTTTTCTTTTCTAATCTCCCTAATTTTCAAATCCGTTATTATTCTTTTTAAAAAATTCTTGAAATCCTGATTCATTGTTAATTTATTAATTGTATCCCAATCAAGTTCTTCTCTTCTTTTTGGTGTTAATATAATTTCAGAAGAAAAAGGATCTTCAATATCTAACTTAATAACCCCAATACCAAAGGCTTTTGATAATCTCGTTAATTCATTAATAAAATCTTCATTTTTTGATATCTCTGCTGCAACTAAATAACTCTCGTGTGCCCATGATGAATTAGATACTGTTTGAAAAAAACTTTCCCTTAATTTCTTTAAATTCAATTCTTTCTTTAGTTCAAAAGAAAATAATTTTATTACATTGTTTCCAATTGAACTACTAAGCTCAAAGACCTCATCATTCCAGTCTTCTTGTGAAAAATAGCATCCTACCATATCAGGATGTAACCATTCCAAATACCCCTTTCCTTTGGTTTTTAAATGTGATATTGTTTTTGTATAAGCTTTTAGATGATAAAATGCAAAATGTGCTAAAAATGCATGCAAATCTTTTTCTTTATAATTACTCTTATTTATTGGTACTAATGTTTCTTCACCATCATCTAATTCGTATTTTTCCTTATCTATTATTTCATCATACTCTTTTAAGTAAAAATTTTTAGGTCTTCTTCCAATACTAATGAATTTTGAATCTATCTTATCTCTAACGTCGACATACAATACCGCACCAAGCGTTTTCCAAGGTGATTTACCCCCAGATCCTAATTCGTCAATATAATTATTTATTTCTGCAAATTCCCAAATTTTATTTGGCGCCATAGGTTTCTTCGTTTCTCTTAATATTTTCTCAGCTAATTCTAAAAATGTCATTTTTTACCATTTTCCTTTTTTTCTTTTAAAAACATATTAATTAAATTACTGTTTAATCAACATTTTTAAATATTAACATTCACAAAAATTAAACACGCTACTATATTTCAACAATTACACTTTCCTTAAACTTAATTATATCTCACATTTAATCCTGAAATAATTCTTTTCTCATTCCTCATACAGCTTATCCATAAGTTTTTGAATTAGTGGTGAATCTGGAGTTAAGTCCTTCATTGCATCTATAGTCTGAAGAACCTCCTGCCTGTTATTTTGCTCTAAATATAACAAACCTGCTTTATAGAAATTATCAGCACCTGATATTTTCCACCCTTTCATACGATAAGCAAGCCCCATATTGTAGTATGCCTCTGCATAATCTGGATTAATTTCAATTGCTTTATGATAACATTCTATCGCTTTATCATCATTCGCTTTGACAGCATAAGCAAGCCCCATATTGTTGTATGCATCTGCATAATATGGGTTAATTTCAATTGCTTTCTGATAACATTCTATCGCCTCATCATAATTCAATTTGAGATGATAAGCAATCCCCATATTATAGTATGCATCTGCAAAATCAGGATTAATTTCAATTGCTTTCTTATAATATTCTATTGCTTTGTCATAATTCCCTTTATCAGCATAAATAAGCCCCATATTGTTGTATGCGCCTGCATAATCTGGGTTAATTTCAACTGCTTTCTTATAACACTCTATCGCTTTGTCATAATTCTCTTTGCCATGATAAGCAATTCCCATATTGTAGTATGCATCTGCATAATCTGGATTAATTTCAACTGCTTTCTTATAATATTCTATTGCTTTGTCATAATTCCCTTTATCAGCATAAATAAGCCCCATATTATAGTATGCCTCTGCATCATCAGGGTTAATTTCAATTGCTTTTTTAAAATATTCTATCGCTTTGTTATAATTCTCTTTATCAGCATAAATAAGCCCCATATTATAGTATGCCTCTGCATCATCAGGGTTAATTTCAATTGCTTTTTTAAAATATTCTATCGCTTTGTTATAATTCTCTTTTCTTGCATAAGCAATTCCCATATTGTTGTATGCAATTGCAAAATCTGGGTTAATTTCAATTGCTTTCTGATTATATTTTATTGCCTTATCATAATCATCGTTCAGAAAAGCATTATAACCCTTTTGAAACCAGTCAGTAGCACTAAGAACATCTACTTCTTCGTTATATTCATCAGTTAGTCTTTCTTGCTCATCAGTTAGTTCTTCTTGCTCATTATGAGACCTTGCTTCTGCTAATTCTTTTTTTAATCGTTCAATTTCCTTCAGGGCATCATCTGCCCTTTTCTTAACATCCTCCAGTTCCTTCAATTTTTCTTTATTATTAAGAATATTCTCAATTTTACTGTTTATGTCATCAGGATCAAGCGTTATCTCTGCCTTAATCCAGTAATCAATTCCCGTCCAATTTTCTTCCAATATTTTTGTCTCAGTAATCCCAGCAGTAATCGAAATTATTTTATTTTCGAAGAAATCATTTGTATCATATTTACCTTTTATCAACTCCTCAGTCTTGGTCCAATCAGTTTCAGATTTTATAAATACCGATACTTCCTCTAAGAGCAACCTTTTTACTTGTTCAAGTGAATTTACTCTTGCTGTTACTTTACTATCATAATCACTTGCTTTATAGGTATATTCACGAATAAATGTTTTTTCTGAAGCAAATACTAATGTAAAATAAAATATAAATATTGAAAACAATATAAATCCAAATTTTTTCATTGTTCCTCCATATTCTAAAACTCAATTTTTTAATAAATTAGATAATTTTTTTATAATTTTAAGATTCATCAACCCTATAAATAAATTCTCATTTTATCATATTTCATGCGTAAACCTTTTAGTCAATCTTGTCAATTTTATTATTCTACCTCATACCATTCTCATCAATAACTAAACAACCTCTCCCTCTTCAAATAATACTTTTTATACTTTTCTTTCAATTTGCTGTTTCTTTCATCATCAAGATTGTAATCATTTTGGATAATTTCGAAAGCCAGTTTCCTCGCATCTTCAAGAATTGGTCTGTCTCGAACAATGTTTGCAATACGAAATGCAGGCAGACCAGATTGTTTGGTGCCGAAAAATTCACCTGGTCCTCGCAGTTCAAGATCAACCTCAGAAATGCGAAATCCGTCATTGGTCTCTTTCAATGTATTGAGACGTATCATTGCTTCTTCGCTGATCGGTTCGTAGGCAACAAGTACACAGTAAGATTTATGAGCTCCTCTGCCGACACGCCCTCTGAGCTGATGAAGTTGTGACAGTCCGAAGCGCTCGGCATGTTCGATCATCATAATGGTGGCATTCGACACATCGATGCCGACTTCTATAACTGTGGTCGAGACAAGTACGTCTATTTTGTGCTCTTTAAAAGCATGCATGATATCGTCTTTTTTCTGGTTGTGCATTCTGCCATGAAGAAGCCCAACTTTGAATTTCTTAAAAACCGTGCTCTGTAATTCTTTATATGTATTGGTCGCGTCCCTAAGATCGGATTTTTCTGATTCTTCGATAAGCGGACACACAATATATACCTGGCCTCCCCTATTGAGTTGTTTTGTGATAAATTCATAAACCTGTGGCTTCTTATTTGAATTTATCCAGTTCGTATAGATCTCTTTTTTATAGGGTGGCAGTTCATCGATCACACTCACATCGAGATCGCCATACACAGTAAGAGCAAGTGAGCGTGGAATGGGCGTTGCGCTCATAATAAGTTTATCAGGTGTGTGTCCCTTCTGAGTAAATGAAAGACGTTGCATAACTCCGAAGCGGTGCTGTTCATCGATCACGATCATCCCGAGTTTGTGAAAATTTACATCTTTCTGAATAAGAGAATGTGTTCCAATGACAATATCCACTTCACCGCTTTCTATTGCCGCCTTGATGTCTTCTTTTCCTGCATACACTCCTCCTAGTAAAAGCTCAACGCGCAAACCGAAATTTTCGAGAAATTCCTTCAATGAAAAATAATGCTGTGTCGCGAGAATTTCTGTAGGTGCCATGATCGCTGCTTGAAAGCCGTTCTCAATAGCCAGCAGCATTGCAAAAATCGAAATTATTGTCTTTCCGGAACCCACATCCCCCTGCAGGAGTCTATTCATCTGATGAGGAGATCTCATGTCTTCCACGATCTCATTGAGCACACGCTTCTGGGCATTTGTAAGAGTAAAAGGGAGTAACTTTTTCAGCTTTGTAGTATAAGTTTTTTTCAATTCCATTGAATAACCAAATGCCTTATGCCAGTTTACTTTCTTGCGTGCAAGCATCAGCTCCAGAAAAAATAATTCCTCAAATACAAATCTTTTACGCGAAGCTGAGATATCTTCATCAGAATCTGGAATATGAATCTTATGAAGAGCTTCGTTCAAGGGTAAAAGCTGTTGAGTCTGTCTAATATATTCCGGCAAGGTTTCGTCTAGGAATAGTTTCTGAGATAAGACGTTCCCAACAATTTTTCGTAAAATTTTATTTGATATTCCTTCCGTGAGTGGATATAGAGGGAGAATATCCTGCTCGACCCAAAAACTTTTCTTTTCTTTATCCTGCACAATCTCAAAATCAGGGTGGATCACGCATAATTTGTTATAGTAGTACTGAATTTTCCCAAGTATGATAATTTCTTTACCAATTTCAAACTGTTTGATGAGCCACGAAGTTGGTCTGAACCACATTAAAGTAATATAACCTGTTCCATCAGAAATAAATACTCGGAACTGCTGCTTTTGAAATCTGCTCCCTTTTGTGTCAAACCCGGTTATACGCCCCTTTACACTTGCCATATCATTAATCTTCAGATCTGCAATACGCTTATCAGATATTTTACTGAGGTAATCTCTTGGAAAATAAAAGAGCAGATCTTTAACGGTTTTGACACCTAGTTTATTAAGAAGTTTTGCCCTTTTTGGTCCGACACCCGGAACAAATTGTATATTATCATGCAACTGGAATGCCACTTTTACTCCGAGTGCACGTTAGCGGATTATTGCAAATTTACCGTTTACATAGGTTTTTTCTGATTTTGATGATAGCACGAAGAAATATATTCCGCTGGCAACATCCTTCCCATTATTTTTCCCATCCCAGAAAAATCTGAAATGATCTGACTCTTCGAGTTCCGCAACCAATTCGCCAGCGAGATTGTAGATATACAGCATATTTTCGCCGGTAGGAAGTTTTGCATAAGGTCTGGACTCAAAATATATACAAGAATGTTCAGCAGGTTTGAATGGATTTGGGTAAATCACCACGTCATCAATACTGCCTGTCCCCTGCCCGTTATTAATCTGAGCTCCGATATTGAATGTGCACATTCCTTCAGCAGTTCCCACAAAAAGCTCGCCTGTATAAATATTATGAGCAAAAGAGAGCACCACATCACTTGGAAGGGATGAATTCTCGGTAGTAAAATTTTTGAAGTAGTAGTTATCTTCATCGAGCATGGAGATACCGCCGCCATTAGTAGCGATCCACTTGCGACCGTGTTGATCGACATACACCTGATTAACCTGACTGGATTTCCCCGAGCCCATACGCGACTCCGGATTCCCATCTTCATCATACCAGTAATAATCGTAATTTTTCCATTCGATCCCGTCCCAGCGATACATTTTTACATCTTCAACAAGCCCGTTCGTGTAGCGGAACCATTGCTGCCAATAAAAATCATACATATATAATCCATCAACACCACAAGCCCAAAGGTAACGACCTTCATCAGAGTCCTGATAAGCTATATTGAGAATAGGACCGGCAAAAGATGGATTGCCCTCGGGGAGATAAATATCTTGAATTTCTGGAAAGCCGGTTCCGTCCCAGTATCGCATTCCACTGTAATAAGCTCCAAACCATACCTGATTATAAGGAAGGAACAGGATAGATATCGGATCCTGTTTAGGCGGATCTGCCGGATGAGAAGATGGAATAAAAGCTTCAAAACTATATACACTATCATCATTCACGACAATTTTAATATCCTTATTATAATCCCCTATCCACATATTATCGTACTCGTCATTCTGCAAGAATGATGTGGTATTCTCCTGGATTATACCGGGAACGTCACAGGTTGTACTGCTTGTGATGGATTGCCATAGCTCTGTCGTTTCTCCATAATCTGTGATTCGAGTAATTCCTTTATTCCAGTCGCTGATCCATATTCTATGCTCGAGATCCTGCGTAATGCGGAATGATTTATCGCCAACGAGTTTACTGTTACTATGGTTATAAGTTGTCCATATGTCATTGGAATATACAGAAATACCTTTTACTCCCTGTCTGGCACCAGAACCGATTAGACCACTTGCACACCATAGTTGCTGCTCGTGATCAATAAAAACATAGGAAGCAAAGTTAAATCCAACACAATTACGTTTGATGTTCTGCCAAGAGGTGCCCTGAATGGTTTTTTTGTAGAGATCATTTCCCCATGTTGAGACCCATATCGTCTGCTCATCATCAAGAGTTATATCAGATACCTGGTCGACAAATTCATTATTATGATCCCAATGCTGTGCTGTCCATTGTGATCCATCATAAGAATACTGACTGACACCAGATGCATTGAGAATCGCTTGTTGATCATCGTCGAACCAGCCAAAAGCAACGATGAACATAGAATCTGAAACTGGTTGTATATCCTGGATATAATCGCTTGGAAGTGCAACATTGAATATCTCATATTCAAAGGTGTCTGCATTGATATTTTTTATATAGGCAAAGCCATCTTCGGTACCAAAATATATCCTTGAATTCTGATATGATATCGTTTTAATCTTATCGCTGGTGAGAGGATAATCGGTTGTAGATGTATTGATATGATACCAGTTTTCGCTCTGTATCATATCATCATATACAATATATGTATAATCAATTCCTGCATCTGTAGCAATCCAGATCCGATCACTGTTATCAACAGTAATGCTATTCACTCGATTGTTGGATAACCATCGTGGGGCTATAAAGGTTTTCTTGAATATTGGACTTCCCCCTAATACGATTTCAAACATAGAGAGACCATTCTCCGAAGCCACAAAGATATATTCCCCATTATCATCAATATCGTAAATAAAATAGCCATCTATCCCCTGATTTGATTGATAGGGCTTAAGTAATTGCCCATCCTGATAGCGCGATATACCTTCCGTATAAGTTCCAAACCAATATTCATTGATCTCCGAAATATAATGCACTGACCATAATTCATTTTTTTTAAGACCATCACCTTTTGTGATAGTTGTAAATTTGCTTTGCTCTTTGTCATAGATGCTCACTCCACCCCATGATGCAGAAACCACCGAATCTCCCTTACAGATCAGCTGATGTATGTACGTTGTATTAGTAAAAACTTTCCAGTTGGCAAGTGATATGTCCTCCGCTTCGTAAGCAAGGGCGAAGGAAAAGATCAAACACAATAAACCGAGAATTAAAGCTATTTTTTTCATTTTTTCATAAACTCGCTTTTTATTATATTATAAAATATTATAAATATTAATATGCCCATTCCAAATAAAAGACTTAGAAGGATTTTCCTGTCAACTAATAGGAAACCAAGAGAGATAAGTCCAAAAAGAAGTGTGATAAAATATCCAATTAACACAACAGTTTTATAGCTCAATCCAATCTCAAGAAGTTTATGGTGAAGATGGTTTTTATCGGCCTGAAAAATGTGCTTAGTTGATTTAATTCGTCTAAAAATTGTAAACAATGTATCAAAGAGTGGAACTGAAAGAACAATTATGGGGACAAGCATTGTAAGAGCTGTTGCACCTTTGTATTGGGCATTCCCCGCAATTGAGATTGCTGCTATGCAAAAACCCAAAAATAGACTGCCCGCATCGCCGAGAAATATTTTTGCAGGATGAAAATTGAATCTTAAAAATCCAATACAACTTCCTAAGATAGAAAAATTGAAAAGAGTAATAAAATAATTTCCTGTGCTCCAGCTGGCAATACCCAAAATGAGAGACACGATCGCAACGATTCCAGTTGCAAGACCGTCAAGACCGTCAATTAAGTTTATCGCATTAACGACAAGGAGAAACCAGCAAATAGTTAAAGGATAGGAAAATAAACCGGTTTGAATCGGATTGCCAAAGGGATTGGTAAGTAGATCAATCTTAAAATTGAATGATATCATGAGAAGAACTATCCCTATCTCAATAATTACTTTTAACCATGCGGGAAGATCGTAAATATCATCAAGAAGACCGAGAACGACAATGAGCAAACCACCAATTAGCAAACCGTACAAGAGGTTATTTACTTCCTGGTAATGGAGCACGACCAAAATAACTTGTGTGATTACGATAGCGAGAAATATGGCTATCCCCCCACTTCTTGGGGTGGTTATTTCATGAATACTTCGATCCCTTGGAGTATCCATATTGCCACATCTTTTTGACAACCAGATGTTTGCCGGCACCAACAGATACACGAGTATCATAGATCCAATAGCAACATAAATATTTATCATAATTTTTTCTTTATTAATTTTTGATATAGTTCTTTATAGGGTTCCACAAACCTATCAAGCGTATAGTTCTCTAAAAATATCTTATAACTCTCTGCTCCGAATTTTTTTTGCGTAAGCAAGTCTTTTGATAAGGATAGAACTTTTTTTGTCAAATTTTTATGATCACCAACTTTAATAAGATAACCGTTTACCCCCTCGTTTACCAGTTCGTTATTACCTTTTATGTCTGACGCAATAATAGGTTTTTTCATGCTCATCGCTTCAAGAATAGTCAAAGATAGTCCTTCCCATTTCGAGTAAAGGATAACTATATCAAAAATTTCGTACCAATCTGCGGTATTTGATTTCCAACCCATCAAACGAATGTTGTCTTCTGCTCCTGCTGTTTGTACAAGCTGCTGTGCATCACTGAAATATTCGCCATCTCCGATAAATATAAATGTGATGCCCGACTCATCTTTGACAATATCGATCGCAACTTTGATCAGATTTATAATATTTTTTTGTTCGGAAAACCTGCTTACTGATCCCACAATAATATCATTCTTATCTATGCCAAGTTCCTCACGTTGAACAGGATTTTGTGATGCTAAGCTCTGAATCCCATTGCAGATCGTTACTATCTTTTTCTTATTGACAAGATATTTATCAACAGCCAATTCCCTTTCATGATCATTCACAGATACTGCCCTATCGCAAAATAAGCCCGCTATTCTTTCCAAATTTTGATAAAATAATCTAACAGGAGCTGACTGAAATGGATGAAACGGAAATCCGTGTATTGTATGAATAATGATCTTTACACCTGCCAGTTTTGCAGCAATTCTTCCCATAAAACCTGTTTTTGATGAATGTGTGTGCACAATGTCGAATTGTTCTTTTCTAAAAAATTTATAGAACTGAAAGAATTTTCGTATGTCATGCAAATTGATTTTCTGTATAAGATTCGGAAACGCAACATGCCTGATGCTCATCTCAAGCAATTTCTCAATCATTGGTCCATTCGGAGCAGAAATTACAGTAATTTCATATTCCGTTTTATCGAGATAATCGAGCAGATTGATCATCATATTCTGAACGCCTGAAAGCAGCGGCAGCAATTGGACATGGCAAATTTTAATTTTTTTCATACTAATTGATTCAGAACATCCACCAGTTTTTTAGTCAAATTTCTACGATCATAAGCTGAATAATTATTATTTCGAATTGGAAAAATTTCATTTATAATCCCAAGCTGTTTGTATTTTATCATTTCAAGAATATTTTCTTTTATCTTCTGCACATCATCAGGTTCACAAATCAAACCAGCTGAGAATTCTTTAATTATGTGTGCTGCGTCCCCATTTTTCGGGACCATCGCAAGAATTGGTTTTCTTGCAGCAAGATATTCAAAAAGCTTTGCGGGAATAACGATCTTGCTATCTCGTCTCGCAATAAACAGAAGCAGAAAATCACTTTGTAAAAGGCATTTCACTGACTCTCTATGTGAAACCTGCGATGTTAGTATTATGTGCTTCATAACTCCTGAATGATAAAATGTCTTCCGGATTGATTCCGACAAATTACCTACAAATTGGAATTTTACATTCCCTGTAAGTTGATGCAAATTTTTCAATTCTGCTAATGCTTTAAGAAAAAATATTGGTGTACGTTCGCCATAAAAACCTCCAGTGTAAGTGAAGATAATTTTTGCTGAATGAGGTTTATAAATATGATCAAAATCTTCTTTATCATAGCCATTGTATATAACTGAGAATTTCTGCTTTTCTATGCATGGGAATAAATTTTGGATCCTCTTTTTTGCACGATGAGTATTGATAATAACAGCATGCGCCCGATCGAGTACTTTCTTCTCCCATTTGTATGCATATCTTTCGTGCCAGGATGAAAAGTAGCTGGCATCGGGTTTTCCTCTGAAGAGATCTCGATAGTCAACAATGAGTGGAATATTGAATTTCTTTGATAATTGATATCCAACTTCTGTTGAAGAAAATGGTCCGACAGAACAGTAAATTGCATCTATTGTATGAGTTGTGCATATTTTGATTCCTTCACGAACAGCAAAAGGGATCCACCCAATTTTTGAATCAATAGGAAAAATATCCCGAAAAATTTGTTTTCTACTCGATGAAACTTTTGTATATACAGACTCATTTCCTCTTGATAATTTGAGTTTTTCAAGCTTGTGAAGTACACGCATAATATCGCAAGAACCCGTTCGATGAACATCAATTTCAGCAATTTCATTCTTAAGTGTGTTATCATAAGCAACATATGCTATATCCTTCACTGTTAGCACAATAGGATCCCATCCATATGCTGGAAGATATTTGCAGAATTTTACCGAGCGCTGCACACCAGGACCACCAAGTGGTGGAAAGAAATAGGAAATAAAAAGGATATTCTTAAAAGGTTGTTCCATCTTATTCTCATTCATTACGGACATTTTTTCGAGCAAGATATATTGTGAATTCAGGATAATCCGAATCATATAGTTTATATTGAGAAATCAATGTAAAAGTATCTGAAGTAATATCTTCAATATTATATGTTATTCTATAATAATTTTTTGTTTCGTCTTCGGGATGATAGGTGAAAAACAAATGGTTTATCACGGCTAATGTGCTTGATTTTCTTCCTACCATTGTGTGGGGTGTACGTATAGAATGCCAGTTTGCATCATCCTCAATATCTTTTCTAATTGCAAGAGCTGTTTCCTGCAGTGAGAAATGCTTCTCCTTTAAATAATCTTCCATTTTCCACATATTCCATGCATTAGAAAATAAGACAAGAAAGATGAGAAACAATACAGAATGCCGTAAAATCGGCTGCTTCCGAATAAATAAATTCTGCTCGGAAATAAGAAAGAAATATTGTATAAATTGCGAGATAAAATAGAATAAAGGAATAAGCAATACAACAAAGTATCGTTCGGCTTGTGGAGTAAAAAATCCTAAAAAAAGAAAGCTACTTATCGCAAGTGCAATCATGATCTCGTCAGAAATTCTTATCTTTTTATGTAGTAAAGAATTGTTCAGGATAAGAATTAATCCTACAATCCCAATAAGAAAAAGTGCGGCATTTTTCAAAATTAGATTGTTTGTAAAAAACCTCAGATAATTCCTCACCACTATTATTGGATGTAATTGATCTGCACAAACGATACCAGGTGCAAAAATGTATTTCCAAGGAGTAGTGAAATAGCTGCCTGTAATACCCTTGTTAATGAGAAATAATAAGAATAAAGTAATGCATATCATGACGATAAATGAAAATATAAATCCCATTACATTATATTTTTCATCCGATCTTCCGATGATTATCCTTAGTATAAGTATCATAAAGCCCGTAATAAAAAATATTAAACCCGTAGTCTTCACTGCCACACTTAATCCGACAAGTATCCCGTAAAGAATAAAATAAACATATTTTCTTTTGTATTCTTCACTTCTGAGCGCTCTATCTAAAGCGAGCAGACTCATAAAACCGAATGTGCTCATCGGAATATCAAAAAATGCGATCCGCCCATGAATAAATAAATAGTAGTTCGTTCCAGCGAGAATCAAGTAAACGATCAGAATGATAAGCTTCTTATTGATATCCAATACCTGACAGTTATAAAAAATATATATGCCCAATAGTAAGATTAATAATGTAGATAATACCACAGAGGGAAACCGTAGTGAAAATAAGGATAAACCAAATATTTTAAAACTCACATATTCAAGCATTGGCATCACTGGCCAGATCAATATATCATTATAATCGTTACACATCCATCTGTTACTCAGGAATTTATTGATAGCATTGCCGGACTTCCAACCTTCATCATTGCTATACACCGCTTTTAACAATGATATCGAAACATCGGGGTCTGCATTTATATCCGAAAAGCGCGTGAGTATAATAAAAACCAACAGCACAACGACAGCAGCTATGAGAAGAATGCGAACAAGCATTATATTATGTAATTTTTTTTGATAATTCATCGAATAGCTTTGACTTTTTTGAATAGAGCATTATCAACAAGGCAGCAATGAACACAAAAATTATTTTTATAACTGTATGAAAAAATCGATAATCTATCACAAAATGAAGATAAGATATCACCAGCATAATTATAATCAATATTATCGCATAACTGATTTTATTGCCAACATGATAACGTTTTTCTACAATAAAATAATTAGTGAGCACAATAAGCATGAAGGAAAGTATTGAGGAAATACCCGCTCCATAAATACCATACTTGGGTATCAATATTAAATTCAACACAATATTGAGAATTGCTCCCAAGCCAACTGCAAGTGCGATATTACCGGCTCTTTTCTTCACATAAAAACTTAAATTGATGATATTGAAAATACCATATAAATAATTTGAAATTACTCCAAAAAATACGATTTTGATCGCTTCATGATAGGATTTGTTGATAAATATTTTAAAAATTTCTGGAGAAAAAAGAATCACAAAAAATCCTAATATCCCACCAAATAAGACGTATGCATTAAAAACCTTTTTAAAGGAATACTTTGCATGCAATTTATCTGCAACTCTCATTGCATAAGGGAAATACACTAAACTGACAATTGAATTCAGGAAGGTAATGATCATGCCGACACGATACCCTATCGCGTAGATTCCAACATCATATAAAGAACGAGCAGAAAGATAGGTCAGCATATAACGGTCGGATACCTTGAGTATAAGCATTGCAAACGTGCCGGGTATCATAATAAGCCCGAAAGATAACAGTTTTCTTACAAGCGGAAAAGAAAATATTCGTTTCTCCGTAATCTGAGCTGCGAAATCTCTCATGATGGAACTCATCACTCCGACAGCAACAAGCGCAGCAAGTGAAGATGATACAGTCATCAATATGAATATGGTTTCCAAAGAAAATCTGGATGCAATAGCTGCCACAACCAATAAGATAAGCAACAGAATATGCTTGAAATTTCCTACAAGTATATATTGTTTTGAACGCTCCATCATATTCAGAATGCTCAGCACCATACCGTAAATAACATCAAAGAAAAGAATAACACTTACCCATATCATAATGTGTGCATAGTTTGGTGAACGAAGAATAAGCTGAGAAAGTTCAACTCTAAATATGACAATAAGAAGCGAAAGTACAATTCCAATCCCAGTGATAGAAATGAAGATCGAACTGATCAGAGTATAATGATATTCAGGGGTTTTCTTTTGATAGAAATACGAAAAGATCGCCTGCTGAAAACCGAGAAAATAGAGTAACCCTGCAAAAGAAATAAAAACAACAACATTTGTATAAACTGCATATTCCTGCGGAACGAGAAAGTGTGTAAATACCGGCAGAAGTGCTAAGAGTATGAGCTTCTGCAGAAGATTTCCTGCAGTGTAATGCAGTATTTTCTTTATATATTCCTTCATTGAGAAAGAACTCGTTTGTACATTTTTATAGTTTGTTTTGCGATTTTATCCCAAAGGAAATTCTTTTTTATATGATCTCTCAGAGCCGAATTCTTCTTCTTTTCAAGGGATTTTTGTGTCGTTTGTATTATTGAGTGCATTGATGCCGGCTCAGCATACTCAGCGAATTGCGAGAAATACTCTCTTGTGCCGCCATAAGGAGTTATAACTACATTCGCGCTTGCAAGTCCTGCCTCCAGAGCAGCTCGACCAGGCGTCTCATAACGGGTAGGCAAAATAAAAGTGTGGCACGCAGCATATGCAGATGCAAACATTGGGTCGTCATGTTTGAGCCAATTAATATGAGTAATGTTCTTAGATCTCTCAATTTCCTCTTTACAGGCAGCACCTTCTTCATTTTTCAGAATATCTGCAATAATCACAGAAGGATGATCGATCTTTTGTAAAGCTCTGATGATATTGAGACCATTTTTACGCACCGGTCCGAGATGTCCTACGTATAAAATAAAATTTTTGAGCCCATATTTCTTTTCAAAAAGAGAAGCATCAGCATGTGCGAATCGTTCCTCAACGCCGTTGTGAATGACTTCGATCTTCTCTCTTTTTACACCAAGCGCACCACATAACAGGTTTCCTTCATCAAGAGTATTCGGCAGAACCCTCTCTGAATTGTCACATACATATTTCGTGAAAAAATAATCGGAATAGGTTCGTCTAAATAACTTTCTGAAAGGAGCTTCAAGCATTCTGTACATATGTATTTTCTGAGCGGAATGATTGCTATAAAAAATTGGATTCACTACATATTTTGCCCCATAAAGTTTAAGGTTATATGCGAGCGGATATGTGTGAAAATTCGCATTGAAAATATGGATCAAATCATCATCGGTAAACTTCATGTCATAATCCCACATATCGAATAAGTGAACATCCACACCCATTTTCTCAAGCTCATCTCTCAGACATAATATTTTATAAGTGGGTCCTCCCCGATTGATCATTAAAGTTTGGTAGCTCGCTAAAAATATTTTCATTTTCCTGCTTTCGCCTTTTTCGTTTCCAAATTATATAATGCATCTCGCCAGTGCCATTTCCGAATTCTGCGAATATCGGGTGGTACAGACAAATTATTATTTTCTTTCCAATTTATGTCACATAATTTAATGGGCTGATCTGATTTTATGAATGAGAAATCTTTATTATTGTGAGTTATACGAAACGTAATTTTCGGATTATTGCATTTTATTTTCAGTATATCTTCATCAAAATGAATTTGTATTATACTCCTCTTTCGCTCCAGCCACCATGAATAATATTCAAACATTGTCGGTTTCCAGAGATCATGCTCATTCGCATACTGAAAGATATTATCTAAAACATCAAACCTTTGATGATGTGGATGATGATATACAATTATAGGTTGAGAGGTTTTCATCTTTTCATTAACAACATATTGAAAATATTTCAGTATTTCCTCGTTAGTAAAATGCGATCTGCGAAGCCGTCCAATGCTAATGGGATGTATGGGAATTTGAAGAACGTGAGATTTTTCGGGGAAAAGTGGAAAATCATCATAATCATATACAAACTCCGACGAATAATTGAGATATAGATCATTGAGAGCTTTATCCAATGTGGGGTTCCACTCTCCAAAAGGAGCTGCGAATCCATGAACGTCTATTCCAGCTCTTTGCAATTTTGTTAATCCAAGTCCAATATTATCATAATTCTGCTTATAATCTTCAAAAACCAAATGCCTATCACAATGAAGAGCAATTTCCTGATCTTTCATCTGCGAATAGATAGTTCTTAGCATTTCTTTGGATGCTGTGTCCAGAAACCATGTTCCGCGAATTGCATTTTTATTACATATAGATAATAATGATAATGCATCGGCAGCATTACAGAAATCTGTATCAACCCTGAAAGAAAAGAGATTTTCATATTCGTCAGGATAAAACCAGGCATGAACAAAGGGTAAATTCTGTTTGTGGAAAACATATTCAATAGTTCTAAAAATAATTTGGTTAATCTTGCCTTTTGAAACCCGGGATACGATTTCGGATGGCAGTTCTTTTCTTTGAGAATAGAATTTTTTTCTTGATGAGCGGAAATCACCAATTAAGCTTTGTAAATCAAAAGGAATATTTATTATACATCCTGCTTTATAATATCTTTGAGAAATGTGAAGAGGATCACTAACTGAGGAAAGTTCTTTGTCAATAGGAATATGAAAAGTCTGATAAAAATCTACAAGTCCGATTTCCCTATAAATGTAATCATTAGCAATCGCGAATGAAATATATTTCTTTTTAATATTGCATCGGAACAAATCTTGATAGCATTTCGTGGTTGTCAATACGTAACCACCAGATGCAACATATTTTAAAATTTTTTCTTTAGAATATTTATCTTCAACAGAATTTACAATTATGATAGGAAAACCAGTCAGATTCCCTGAATTATTATCTCCAATTAATGTATAAGGAATTCCATATTGCTGAAATATAGTTTCAAATCCATAGTCCGGCTTCAGGAGTCCCACATGTAGTTTCATTGTTTGAATACCTTCCTGTGAATAATTTTCTCAGCTGCCTTCAAAACATTTTGCACCGTAATAGTATGCATACATTTATAACCAATATCACAGCTCAAGGGTTTATCTGCAGTATAGCACGGGCTGCATTCGATGTTGGCTGTGACCGCTTCATGTACCGCCCCATAAGGAGACGAGAGGAGAGGATCGGTTGGTCCGTAAAGTCCGACCGATGGGACAGAAACCGCTGCAGCGATATGCATCAAACACGAATCATTAGATATGATGAGATCACATTCCTGAAGTAATCTCGCAACTTCATCTAAACTTATTCCACTAACTGTTAAGCAATCTGATTTAAAATTTTCTAATTGCAGTTTTAATTTTATTTCATCAGGTCCTATAAATATAAGAATTATATATCCGAGATCTTCAAGTAATAATGCGAGTTCGTCAAATTTCTCCAGAGCCCATCTTCTTCCAATCCCACCTGTAGCAGCGCCAACATGAAAAGCAACTAATTTGTTCCTGATAATATTTTTCTCTTTTATTAATCTTTGAGGAAAATCTCCTGAATAATACTGATTAAAATAATATTTTGGCTTTCTGTCACCATTATAAACAATAATATCAAGGAATTTTAGAAGCTTAATATTTTTCTCAACTATATGCCCTGTCGTTCGTTTCATATGATGAGTAAAAAAAAGTGAAGAATATCCCAGCAAGGTCGGGTAAGAATATCCTATACGGATCGGTGCTGCAGAAAATAATCCATACACTGCTGTTTTGAAAGAATTTCCAGGAAATGCACATATAAAAACGTCACAATATAACTTGGTAAAAAGTAAAATATTTTTTATGATTTTGGTATCTAAATGATAGAACTTATCACAGTAAGGATTATATTTAACGATTTGCAATGAAGTCTTTTCTCCGATGACAGTTATATGTGAGTCAGGATACTTTCTTTTGATTGCTTTAAAAATTGGAGACACCATAAGTACATTACCAATACCAAAATTGATAAGTATTGCGATCTTGCAGTCTGATTTAAAATACCTTCTTTGAATTCCATTCGATGAGAGAAATTGTCCAACTAAAGCAACAATTGCTGAAAAGAATTTACCAACAAATAGAATGCTTCTTTTTAGTGATCCGAACATACGATATTACCAGGGAATATTTCCATTGTAATCACAAAATTTGCAAATTTCAATGGATTCTCTTATACCTTTGATCAGTTTTTTTCTATAATCCGACATTTTCTCATTCCTCCAAATATCAATAATCCTGCTATCTTGTACATTACCGAAAATATATTTCGCATAATAATCCATACAACAAAGAACGACCTCACCTTTCCAATTAATAACCAACTGCCCAAATAATGATAAGCATGGTTTTGTAAGAGAGCTTCCTCTTTCAAAAATTATGCCTGCTCGATCAATTTTATAAAAATCAGTATACTGCCGAACCGTTATATAAGCAGGATAAGCAGCAACAAGTTGTTGTATGGCAAGTCTGGACTGATCATCATAATTTGTAATAAAGAATTTATTCACTCCAAAAGCAATTAGTTCTAAAAATTTTTCTTCGTCAAGCAGATCACCATTTGAAACGATCAGTATATAACTATCTGGACACTTTTCTCTTGCATAGCGGATGTGCTCGCCCAATTTTTTATCAAGTAACGGTTCTCCAAAAAAATGTGGTGATATCCGACCAAAGTAATGTAGTTCAGACAGTTCATTAATGATCTTTTTCCACAAAGATACAGGCATTATTCCCTTTTCTCTTTGGGGAAACTTTGGATTATTAAAACAAAATTCACAAGATCTGTTACAATATCCGTATGTTTCGATATCAGCCGAGATGAAAAGATAGTTATGGAACAGATTTATTAAATGAAATTTTATCAATAGTGTATATTTGAATCTTATGAATATTCGATAAAATAAAATACGCAAATTATAAGTGTAGAATTTAGTGAATTTCTCGTTTAAATTCCTTCGAGTTGTTTCATAATTTTTGATAAATTTCAGCATGAAATCCATAAATACTTATATGTGATTTTGTAACTCCTCACATAAAAACTGTTCACACGAAATAGTAAATGTCATTTGATAAAAGTAATGATTTTTTCAGCAACTGATTCGGGATCAAGATGAAAATATGCATATACATCTTCACTGCTTCCGGAAACGCCGTAATGAGTTACTCCGAACGGATGAACATATGCATCTAAATGGAATTGATTCATTTTTGATGCAACGATCGAACCCATCCCGGTATTGACATTATGGTCTTCATAAGTAAAAATGTTTTTATGCTTTGCAATTTTTTTGAGATCATCTCCCTGAATCTCAGATATTGAAGATATGTTCCAGACATCGATTGAAATTCTTTGCTTTTTTAATATTTCATGAACCTTCAGTGCTTTCTCGACCATGACTCCGGTTGCGATCAAAGCAGCACCCTTTCCTTCCCGAAGGTGGTCTGCTGAACCATATCGGAACATATAGTTTTTTCCATAAATTTCATTTCCCTGTTCATCAGTGATAATATCGGTACCTGATCTACCTATTGGAACGTAGAAATTGCCTGACATCGATGAAATATATCGAATAATTTTATCTGCCTGGTTCGCATCCGCAGGAATGATAATTCTGAAACCATACAAATTGCTCATTAAAGAAATGTAATCAATACATTGATGAGTTTTACCGTCTTCGCCGACATTCAGCCCAACATGTGTTGTTACGAGCTTCAAATTGGTTTTATTTATATCATTCAGCCGCTGCTGGTTGTATGTTTCATCAACTCCGAACACACCAAAATCAGAGAAGAAGGTTACGATATATTCTTTTGACATCACCCCGGCTACCACTGCGGTATTATGTTCCTGAATACCACCCTGATAAAATTTGCATGGATTTTCCTTTGCAAATTGAGAAGTTTTCACAGAACCTGCAAGATCGCAATCAAAAACAGCAAATTGCACATCTTTGTTTTTCTGAGCCAAATCAGCAAGTGCTGTTCCATAAGCATTTCTGCAGGCAACGGGCTTTTCTTTTGAATAAAAAATACTGTCGCCCCTCTTTATATGTGGATAGTTTGGATGAAATATTTCCGGATCAGGAGGAACAAATCCTTCCCTTATTTTGATATAGTTATCCAAATCGTTCTTTAATCCAAGCTCCTCGAGTGCTTTTCCACATTCATCATAAGTGAGAGCTTTTCCGTGAAATCCTTCATCATTTTCCATGAATGGCACTCCGTGCCCCATAACAGTGTGAGCAATTATTACAGTCGGATTATCATTAGCATTTGCTTTATCCAGTGCTCTAAATATTTCATTAAAATCATGTCCGTTGATCTCTAGTACATCCCAGCTGTCGGATTCATAATTAGCTTTGATATTCTGAGGCATAACATCATGAATGCTGCCACTAATTTGGAGTTGATTATAATCAACGAGGGCAGCAATGTTTGAAAGATCATACTTTTTGGCAAATCTGCGTGCTTCGGTCAATTGTCCCTTCTGCTGCTCTCCATCCCCCATGCACACATAAACATTATAGTCCAAACCCTTTTGTTTACCTGCCAATGCAAATCCTGCTCCCGCAGAGAGTCCTTGCCCGAGATTACCAGTTGCCCATTCAATGCCAGGCACTTCCGGTTCTATATGTCCTTCAAAGATACTCCCGGCTTTTCTGAAATATGCAATAGCATTATCAATATTAAAAAATTCCAAACGTCCGAGAACAGAATAAATACCGGGAGCGGTATGCCCGTGACTTATCACAACTCTATCTCGATTTTCCTTCAAGCGGTTTTCGGGAGTAATATTTGCATAAGCATATAGCGCAAGATACAGATCGAGAGATGACATGGAACCACCGGGATGTCCGCTCTTCGCAATAGTTGTCATCTTAATGATATCGCCTTTGCAGATTCTACTTAATTCAGTCAGACGCTCAATTGAAAATCTCAAATTCATCATGATGTCAGTCCTTTAAGTATTAATTCTTTCTGGTAATCAATAATCTCTTTAATACCCTTTTCTGCATATTTCAGCATTTTCTGAAGCTGATCATGACTAAAAGGTGTTTCCTCACTCGTTCCCTGAACTTCAATAAATTTACCGTTTTCATCCATCACAATGTTCATATCAACCTGTGCTGCCAAGTCCTCATCATAAGCAAGATCCAACAAAACAGTGTCCTGAACGATACCTGTACTGATAGCTCCAATGAAATTTTTGATTGGAAACTCCTTGATCCATTTTCTTTCTCTCATGAATGAACAGGCATCATATAATGCCATGAAGCTACCGTTGATCGCAGCAGTTCGCGTACCGCCATCTGCTTGAATGACATCACAATCCAATATTATTTGTTTGTCAGGTATCTGTGTTAAATCGAATACAGCTCGTAGAGAACGCCCAATCAATCGTTGGATTTCCTGGCTTCTTCCTTTGATCTTTCCCTGATATCTGTCTCGAAGGATTCGCCTGTTAGCACTCCTGGGAAGCATATCATATTCTGCTGTTAGCCATCCGTGTTTGGCGCCACTTTCTCGAATAAATTGTGGGACCTTATGATCGATGGTTGCAGTACAGATCACTTTGGTGTTTCCCAGCTCAACAAGAACAGATCCCTCAGGGTCGTTGAGATAGTTTCTTGTGATCTTGAAATTTCGTAGTTGATCAACTTTTCTATTATCACTTCTCTTGTAGCTCATGGGATTCCTTTTCTCCATCCGGTTTTTTTTCGTTCTCTTTTTTAGGCGGGCTTATTATTTCTTTTACTAACTTCATAAAAGTTTTATTATCTATTTGTTTTTTTGTTTTCTGAATTTTTTTTATCTCTTGTGCAAGTTCCCCTGGCACCCTTTTTTCCAAGGATAAGGTCAATGCAATTGTGCTACCAGGTTTCTCTTCAACCTTTTTCGTACCGGTTCTTCCGGACAAGAATGCGACAATTTCCATTCCAAAAAGAATTGTAAGCCAAGTAAAATAGAGCCATATGAGAAAAATCGGAAATGCCCCAAGTGTACCATATACAGAACGAACGTTCGTAAAAGTCGCAATATACCAGTCAAAACCACCTTTACCTATTGACCATATTATACTTGTAAATACTGCCCCAATCAGGGCATGGATCACTTTTGGATGTACTGAAGAGATAACCTCATACATAGTAAAGATGAGTAGTATCATACTTAAGTAAGGAAGAAGCTTAATAAATATTCCAATCTTAATAATCTGGCTAATCATAGGGATCGATGCAGCAACAATTAATGCAGCAAGCACGATAAATCCTCCAACAATCGCCGCTATGAAACGTTCAAAGTCTCTTAAAACAGACCTTTCCCTCAGTTTAGGAGCCCGTAATATCTTATCAAAAGTATGCGAAATTGATTTAAAAAGAAAAAAAGATGTCAAAACAAGTAATATAACACCGATCACATCAAGCCCTGTTCTTCGTGCAAGCATCTCATTAAAGATTTCCTTGAGCACCTCTGCAGATTGAGGTATGAAGGTGGTAAAAATAAAATTGAGAAAAACATCTTTTATCCTAATTACAGTGATATTTGGTGTAAAAAGAAATATCACCATGATGAAAGGCATGAATGCCAGAAAAGTTATGTAAGACAGTCCTGTTGCTCTTAAAAATGCCTGATCTTCAGTAAAATTGGAATAGATTATTTTGAGATTTTTCCAGAATTTTATTAAACCTTTTTTCATGAGTTACTCGTATCGCAAAATTTTAATTGGGTCTGATCTACTCGCCTGCATAGCTGGGAAGAAACCCGCAATAAAGCCAACTCCGACGGACAGAACAAGTGCAATAATTATCATATTTGGATTTGCCGAGGTTGGTGAAGAGAGAAATTTCTCGAGCGCTTGTAGAAGTGATAATCCCATTAAAACTCCGATTATTCCTCCGATCAGACTCATAAAAGTTGTTTGGATCAAGAACTGGACGAGTATATCCTTTCTTTTAGCGCCAACTGCCATTAGAACACCGATTTCGCGCAAACGTTCTTTTACCGAGGCGAGACTGATATTGGTGATGACGATACCGCCAACAATCAAAGAAATACCGCCAATGATCATAAGAATCAGTTGAGTGTCATTGGAATTCTTTTGAATGTTTTCAAGTCTGTCACTGTTTGCCCGGACTTCAAATATCTCCTCGCCGCCGCGTAGAGCTTTAAGAAATTGGTTCAATCTATCCTGAGTTGGTTTTACCATTTCTGAAGAAGCGACCTGAAAGTTGATCTCGTCTATCGGTTCATCTGCAAATAGTTTTTTGAGCATTGTAGTAAGTGGAATGAAAGATTGACGGTTCAGCCAATCCATTGGATTGTGACCGCCCCATCCAGACATTTCCATCTTTTTCTCTTCCATGATTCCAATAACCTTGAACTGATTATTGCTGATGATAATGTTCTTCCCCAAAGCATTTTCTTTGCCAAAAAGGGCATCCTTAACCCTAACCCCAATTGCAATAACTCGGCTTGCTTGCTCAACATCAAATTCAGAAATAAATCTTCCCTCTCCAATGCTGAAATTTTCTGCTTCCTGATATGCGGGGTAAACACCATTCACACGAGTAGAATAATTTTTATCTTTGTACTTCATCTGAAGCCACTTTGAACTTTCCGGGCTGAAATTCAAAAGGTCTGGAAAATAATTTCTTATAAGTCTCATATCTTTAAGCATCAAGCGCTGATCACGAATCTGTGAGCGTTCATCGAGGTCAAAGGTCCACTTCGTATCGATTGAAAGCTTGAGCACTCCACCACGCTCTTCAAGCCAGCGAATTGACTGTTCCCGACCGCCCTGCACAAGGGCAAGAACAGCAATAATGGACATCGTGCCAAGGATTACTCCAAGCATAGTTATCAAAGTTCGCCCAACATTGTGGACCATATCAACAATACCGAGTCGTATATTATAAAATATGCTCATGAGTTTACGACTTTCCCATCATTTAACTTGATAACGCGCTGTGTCATTTTCGCTATATTATTGTCATGTGTTACAACGATGATTGTATGCCCTCGCTCATGCAGATCGGAAAATATTTTCATTATACTGCTTCCTGAAGTGCTGTCCAGGTTGCCGGTTGGCTCGTCTGCAAGAATGATGGAAGGATTATTCGCCAATGCTCTTGCAATGGCTGTTCGTTGTCTCTCACCACCGGACAATTCCTGAGGTTTGTGTTTAAGGCGGTGACCAAGTCCCACTCTATCAAGAACTTCAGTTGCGCGTTGTTTCCTCTCTTTTTTATGAACTCCGGCATACATGAGCGGCAGTTCAACATTTTCAAGCACATTCATGTTCGGCAGAAGATTGAAAACTTGAAAGACAAACCCGATCTTGTTATTGCGAATTTCTGCTAACTTATTGTAACTAATATCGTTCACCTTTTCGTGATCAAGGTAATATTCACCTTCAGTTGGTGTATCAAGGCATCCCAAAATATGAAGTAATGTTGATTTGCCGGAACCGGAAGGTCCCATAATCGAAGTATAAGTGTGTTTTTCTATCGAAAGGTCAATACCTGCAAGTGCGGGCACAGTAACTTTTCCCATCTTATATATCTTCGTGATGTTCTCAATCTGTATAACTATATTATTATTCATTTTTTCCTCCGTATGCTCACTGTTCCGGAACTGTATTTTATCAAGTGATAGCTGCCATCCAACGCGATTGCCTTATCCAGTTCTTGCATTAAATAAATATTTTTCAACTGTTTATTATACACCTTCAAATATGATTCAAATGAAAACCAGATATTTGCGATACATTTTGCTGCTTCAGAAAGAAATTTCTCAGTTTTTGATCTTGCTTTTTCCCACCTGTCTGCTTTGACTTTATTTGGAGTGAGGAAATAACAATTTATTAGCGGTTCGTAAGATTTATTGATCCTATAAATAGTGTCATAAAAATATTCTTCAAGATTTCGAATGTGGTATCTTCTTTTACCAATATCAAGATGTAGTTCGCTAAAATGCTTACGTACATCTGCCTCGTAGATCCTATGCGGCACTTCTTCGTATTCAAATCTGTATTTCCCGTCTGTATGAAAAGGTTGGTGGAGATCGGCAATATAATGAGAGATCACACCAAGTTCGAATACAAGAGTCTTAATAGGATTATCAAGAATATGTGCTAAATAAGAATTACATTTTGGATGATATACTAGTGAGTCGTGATTTTTTATCATCTCCTGGATGAGCACTGTTTCCTTTATTATTTTTTTTACCACGCTGCCATAATGATAGCCGGATGGACTTGGAGTACAGTTATAATAATGGTTTGTTGTATCGCAGAATAATTTATCTGGAGCTATGATCCCGAGTTCGAAATATTCAGGATATACATTTATCAGCTCATTAAAAAAGGGTGACATTTTCGTTAACGCCTGCCTGCAGAGCTGTATATGGGTTGCGGGATTCCAGATCCAAATCATGGTGCTTATCTTCGCATTGCTCGGTCCATCTCGCGATCGGCATCCCGGGCTTTGATCTTGTCACGTTTTTCATATGCTCGCCTACCCTTCGCAAGACCGATAATTATTTTTGCTAATCCATTCTCGTTTATAAACAGAGAAACGGGAATCAGGGTGTATCCTTTTTCAGCAGTTTTATTTTCCAACCTGTGTATTTCATATTTATGCATGAGTAATTTTCTGGGTCGCTTGGGATTATAACCGTAGTTGAAACCTTTATCATAGGGACTTATATGTAGGTTTTCGAGCCAAAGCTCACCTTCTTTCACCCGGGCATAACTATCTGTAAAGTTCACTCTTCCTTCACGTATAGATTTGATTTCATTTCCAGTAAGTACAATGCCTGCTTCATAGGTTTTCTCAATATAGTAATCCTTTGCAGCTTTCTTATTTTTGAACTCCATGCTTATTTCTTATAGTATTCAATGATTTCCTGTAAGATTCTTTTTAGAGATACTTTGGGTTTATAATTGATATCCCTTCCCGCTTTTGAGATATCGGGAATTCTTCTTTTCATATCCTCAAAACCCTCCTCGTATGCTTCTTCGTAAGGAATAAGTTTGATCTGGGATTTACTATTTGTGAGATCTTTAACCTTTTTTGCCAGGTCGTTTATAGAAATTTCTTCATTTGAACCAATATTGTATATTTGTCCTATACATTTATCATTATCCATTAGCTTTACAATAGCTCCAACGATATCTCCCACATAACCAAAACAACGGGATTGTTTTCCATCACCATAAACAGTAATGGGATGATCAAGCAATGCCTGTTGGACAAAACGCGGGACAACCATTCCGTACTGACCTGATTGACGGGGACCAACAGTGTTAAACAAACGAGCAATGACAACCGGTAATTTCTTTTCATGAAGATAAGCCAAAGCAAGAAACTCATCTATGGCCTTTGACTCTGCATAGGACCATCTGCGAATTGTTGTAGGACCATATACTCTCATCGCACCTTCTTTAAAGGGAAGCTCATCGGATTTTCCATATACTTCGGAGGTCGAGGCAATAAAAATCTTCTTCTTGTATTTATTTGCAACCTGAAGGAGTATCTCTGACCCTCCAACATTTGTCTCGATAGTTTGAACGGGATTGTCAACAATAAAACGCACTCCAACGGCAGCTGCAAGATGGTATATCTGATCGCAACTTTTTACTAATTTGTCGACCAGTTCACGATTGAAGATCGTATCGATGTGTACTTCAAGATTTTTATGCCGATATATGCTTCTTATATTTGCTAATCGTCCGGTAGAAAGGTTATCTAAAATCACAACAGAATGTCCATTCTTCAAAAGGTACTCGGCAAGATATGATCCTATAAATCCCGAACCGCCTGTAATTAAAATCTTCATTACTTCTCCTACATATAAATAATTTTACCACGAAAAGCACTAAAAGCACGAAAATAGGTTTTAAGAAAAAATATTTTTCCAAACATTATTTTATTAATTTTGTGTGTTTCGTGCCTGCCTCGGCGTAACGTAGTGGAGACTGGTATTTCGTGGTTCAGCATTTTTTTTCTTGTTATTAAGTAAAAAATTTATAGTCTTATATAACCCATCCATAAAGGTGACTTCAACTTTATAATCTAATAGATCTTCAGCTTTTTCAATTGAAGCTAAAGAATGTTTTACGTCACCGCTTCGACCTTCAGCAAATACTGGTTCGATATTCTTATTAAGATATTCATCAATTATTTCAACTAATTCTATAAGTGTAGTACTTTCATAGCATGCAATATTAATGACTTGTCCAGCTGCCTTAGGCACTGTACATGCAAGCAGATTCGCTTCGACTACATTTTGAACATAAGTGAAGTCTCTTGATTGTGTTCCGTCTCCATAAATAGTGGGTTGTTTATTCTCTGAAATGAGTTTTATGAACTTAGGAATAACTGCACTGTACTGTGAGAATGGATCTTGATTTGGTCCAAATACATTGAAATAGCGAAGGCATACAGTTTCAAAATTATAAATTTTTGTGTAAATCTGGCAATATCGTTCTGCAGTATATTTTGATAATGCATAGGGTGACAGTGGCTGAATGAACATATCCTCTCTTTTAGGAAGCTCTTCACTATCGCCATATATAGAAGATGATGAAGCATATACTATTCTCTTCACATCAAATTACCGAGCAGCTTCCAAAATATTTAATGTCCCTAATATATTAACATCATTTGTCGTTATGGGGTCGTTAATTGATCTTGGAACAGAAGGCAGGGCACCTTGATGCAAAATATAATCAACTTCTCGCACCGCATCCCTTACAGTATGAAAGCTGCGCAGGTCGCCTTCAATGAGTTTAAAATTCTTATTATCCCTGAAACAAAATACATTTTCTCGTTTTCCTGTTGCGAAGTTATCGAGAACTCGTACATTTTCTCCCCTGTTTAGAAGCTCCCGAACAATATTTGAGCCAATAAATCCGGCTCCACCAGTCACTAAATATTTCATCTTGTACTCCATTATTAATAGTACTTCAAACACAATGTGCTGCTTTTTTAGGCAAGTTTTTTCCGATTCCGTATTCCTATATTTCAGAGAATGGCAATAAGATACAATGTAAAGAATCTGTGAGTAAAAATATTATTAGTACAAGTTTACTTATATGCCAGTATTTCATTAACTACTATTTGAGCAGCATTCCCTGAGCCAAATAATTTATAAGAGAACGTAATTTTACTATCTTTCATATGATTATAAGAATTGATAATACTATGTACATTAGTACCCGCAACAATATTAGATCCAATTTTCACTAATTCGGTCCATTCTGTTTCATCTCGAATCGTAACACAGGGTTTTTCAAAAAAATATGCTTCTTTTTGAAGCCCTCCACTATCGGTAATAACAAGAGAACAATTTCTTAATAAATAAAGCATCTCTAAATATCCAAGTGGATTTATTAACTTAATATTATTCTCTCGTGATGTTGAATGTAATTCATCAAGTTGCTTTCTTGTTCTAGGATGAATTGGAATAATGACCTGTATTTCCTTTGATATAATTTTAAGAGCATTATAAATTGATTTGAGTCTTTCTTCGTTAGTTGTATTCTCTTCTCGATGAATTGTAGTTAAAATATATTGAGATGAAATATCTTCAGAGGGCTTTTTTGCTTTCTGGGAATATAACAGTGCTGCATCTAACATAACATCCCCAGAAAAAATAATTTCACAACCTAGTTTTTCATATCCCTCAGTTTTAAGGTTATCTACAGCAGTTTGGGTTGGGCAAAAGAGGATGTCACTGATTCTATCGGTTAAGACCCTATTGATCTCTTCCGGCATATTCATATTAAATGATCTCAACCCAGCTTCGACATGAGCAACTTTCAAGTGCATCTTTTTTGCTGCTAGAGAACCAGCTAAAGTAGAATTCGTGTCTCCGTATACAATTACCCAATCGGGCTTCTCAACAATCAGCACTTTTTCTATTTCTTCAAGCATCCTTCCTGTCATAGCACCATGTTTTAAGCTATTAATTCCCAAATTATAATCAGGTTCAGGGATTTTCATTTGATCGAAAAAAATTTTACTCATATTCGGATCAAAATGCTGACCGGTATGTACAATTATCTCTTCAATATCAGTATGTTTAGCTATTTCTCTGCTCACAGGTGACGCTTTTATAAATTGAGGTCTGGCTCCAATAATTGATAATATTTTCATTTGTCTGCTATTTTTCCTCCAAATACCAATTGCAAGTTTTTTGGATTTCCTGCTCGATCGAGTGATTCTGCACATAACCAAGTTCTCTAATTTTCTCAGCGTGATATTCTGTTGAAGTGGCGAGCTTCAAAAGACGATCGCTATTAATTGGTAAATCCTTTCTTGCGATTTTTACGATTAGGTCAAAAAACCTTCCGATAAGTAATGCGAATTTTAAGGGGATGCTAAAAATCGGCATCTTAAATCCCTTGTTCTCTGCAATGATTTCCATTAATTTATGAAGTGAGATATAGGGCTTATCAATACAGTTGAATGCTTGCAGTCCTCTCTTCATATGAGGAATTACAAAAATGGTCATGTCAACCAGATTTGCCAGTGATACTACGGATTTGATATGATTTCCATCCCCAACCATGAAAATGGATTTTTTATGCAACCTATCAATGAGATTGTACATATTTGCATAATTATGCGGACAGTATATGATAGTCGGACGTAGGAAAACTGCTTCTCTTGTCTCATTTTCGTTCAACCAAAGTTCAATTACTTTTTCACCAGCTAATTTACTTGCCCCATATTCATTATCAGGATGAATCTCGCCATTTTCATCACATGGAACAGATGCATGACCATACACAGAAACTGTGCTATAATATATCACTTTCTTAATATTTCTCTCGCTTGCATACTTCATCAATATTTCTGTTCCATACTCATTATTACTGAAATAGCTTTCTCTGGAAATTCCCCAATCGTGCTTATCTGCTGCGCAATGGATTATCAGATCAATATCTACGTTATTGAAGTTCCTCAAGTCATCTATTTCTCGTATATCACCTTTTCTTGTTTCGGGATGTTTCTCTATCAAGCATTCATCTCTTTTATCAATTCCATATACTTTATACCCCAGTTCTGAGAAATGCCACATGAGTCGTGAGCCAACGAACCCGTTGGAGCCAGTAATAAAAATGTTCATTAATTATCCTTTGTAAATATTTCTGCCTCTAATTTTTTTGTCAGATTTATTCTTGTGAAATTTTGACTCACAAAATTTACCGCATTGTTAGAGTACGTTTCTAGAGTTTCATTATTACTTAATAATTTTCGAATCTTTACCGTTAAATCTCGGGCATTTTCCGGTTCGTAATATAGTCCAGTTTTCGATTTATTTATCATTTCTTTTGCTTCACCATTTATTCCAACTAATATTGGTAAACCACAAGCCATATAATCAAACATTTTTGAAGGAAGCGCTCCATAGAAAAGAGATAATTTTCGTAAAGGTACTATTCCACAGTCCGCTTGGGCTAAATAGTTTGGAATTTCTTCTCGGGAAATTTCTCCAATAAACTCGATATTATCAAGCAATCTCTTTTCCTTCAATGCTTCTAACTCCATTCTGCGGGGACCATCTCCTACGATTAAGAAATAATACTCGTGTTTATCTTTAAGCAATTCTGCAGCTTCAATAAGAATATCCAGATTTTGTGCTATCCCAACATTTCCTGCATATAAAATTACTTTTTTATTTTTTAATTTTTGATATACATCTATATTGAATTCCTTCAAATCGGAAATATTATAATTAAAATCAGTACCATTATGAATTACAGTAATTTTTTCATCTTTAATACCCTTTTGGATAATGGCTTCTTTCATATGCTCTGATATCGATATTATTTTATCAGAATATCTATATATATATATTTCAATCTTTTTACTTATTTTGATAATAAATTTATTCCTTAATTCTCCTAATTGAATAGCACTATCTGGCCACAAATCCCTAACTTCAAAAATGATTTTTTTTTTTGGATTAATTATTTTTAGTACTATCCCAATCAACGAAACAAAGAGGGGGGGAGAAGTAATATATACAACATCATATTTTCGGTAATTTAATACACTATATAGACCCGCAGTAAATGCAAAACTAAAATAAAACAATAACCGAGTAATAAAATTTTTCTTTTTGCTTGTAAACACACAGACTCGAGCAATAGAACAATTTCCTATGCTTTCATTTTTAAATATTTTACCTTTATAGTTGGGAAAAACGATTCCCTGAGGATGATTTGGCATTTCAGTGAGTACAGTTACATTATGCCCTACACTCGCAAAATATTCAGCATTTGCTCTCGCTCTATTAACTGGCGCACATACTTCAGGATAATAATATTGAGATATATATAGTATTCTCATTTTTTTAAGTATCTAAAATTACTATTTTTTTCATAGATCTATATTCACCAGCTTTCAATTGGACAAAATAAACACCTGGGCAGATTTTCTGTTTATGATCATCAAGACCGTTCCATAGTATGCTATTATTACAAGCAGTACCATGAAATTCCTTAATAATTTGACCCTTCAGATTATAAACAATAATTTTATATTTTCTTTGCTCGGGCAGTTCGAATAATATTGAGATATGATTCTTTGAAGGATTGGGATATATGTCTAATTTTGGATCAGAAACGACATGATGGATTGGGGTGTTATATAGTTTTATATTATACTCTTGATCATTCCAGTAGTTACTTAATTTTAATATTTTTTTAGATTGATCAAAATCCCAGGTTTGTGTTATTTCATTATTAACCAGAACTGATTTTATATCAGTAACATTTACTAAAAACTCAACATCGAAATCACCTTTATTGCAAAAAAGGTCAAAAGAGATGATTAATGAATCACTACCTTCTTCTGCAAAATATGGAAAAACATTCAAATCTGGACATATTCCAAAATTTTTATTTGTACGTAATCTAGGCAAAGTAATAAAATATTCCCTATATTCCTCAACAGGAGCCGAAAATAAAGGGGTAATTTCATCATACTCATAAACACTATATCTTATATGAGGAAAAAGTGAAAAACTATATTCGAAGCTATCTCCTTCGTGATAAAGCGAATCAGAAGAATTTTTCATGAAATATAGTATGATATGATCATCATCAATTGTTACATCTTCAACATTCTGAATATTATAAACTGTAATACCAATTTTTTCGTATACTTCGTCATCACATCTAATATCAAAAATTGAATCACCGATTGAAAACACTTCAGTAACTCTTGGTGATAATTCTAACTCAACAAAAAGTTCTTTAATATTTACCTCATCAGAAGTAACCACCTCTCCGCTAACTAATACTTTATCACTACCTTCAAAAACTTTATAGTTGAGTACGTTATTTAAAGAATTAACATTCCAGGATATACTGCCAATCATATAGTCTGTGCCTTGAATTGTTTCTGCATCTTCAAAAAGGGGCTCTGTCCCGTATATTGGTGTCAAATCATAAAAATTTCCTGATGTATTCTGTTTAACATAGATGTTAAAAATATGTGTATCTCGTAAGTAGAGACCATTTTGAGAGCTTGGCACAGAGAAAGCGCGAGATCTAAACAATTCTTGAGAACAAATATAATTTGAAGAAGCTTGGGGAAATCTCGAGAAATAATTTTCAGATACTGATGTTCTAGCACCATAGCTTGCTGCGCAATAATTTATACACTCTTTTAATTTGTACAAACTTGTATTAATTAAATTCTCATTAAATTCCATTAACTTAGATATAGAACATTGATCTAAGTAGTAATAAAGTTGCATATGATATGATAGCCCTTCTTTTAAAAATATTGATTCAGTATCTGATTTTCCGAACCAATTGAATTGACCTTCTGCATAACCGGGATGTGAATGGGTTGAACCACCGCCATGATATGAAATAGTTTTTCTCTGATTAGAGCTAACATATGGACATATTACACCCCCTATAATATTATAACTATCTTCATGCCATGCTAACATTGGGAAAATATAGGCTAATCCTTCATCAATTGCACTAAACATTGAGTGCTGTGAAGAAGCAAGGTAGCCGGTAGGATTATTATTATCCATAGTACACAACAATTCACCATTGTATGCAACTATATAGGAATCATCAAATTCACTCGAGAACATAAGACACTGTTGTGCATTACTATATACATAGGATTTATTAATTTCTCTAATAACATCCACTATAAAAAAAGGTCTGTTCAAAACAAATTTATACGTCCATTTTGTCCTAATATATTGTGTATTCCAATCAAACTCCAAAATTGCTATGTTATCTGTATTTACTTTGATATGACTTAATACCATATTTGAGCCAATAGGCGGATAGTGAAATTGTGAATTATGTAAATCTATAGTTGGATCTTCAGGATAAAATTCTGGGAACATAAGAGAATAGTTTGATTTATCTGTTACAATTTCAAAATTAATATTTTGTAATTTTGCGCTTTTTATCATTCCATTAACTCTGTCTATAATAAGATTAAAATTATTAGTACTAATATAATAATTTTGTTCGTCATAAGATACAATATGACTATGTAACAAAGTTGAATTAAATAAGAATACAATAATCAATATAATAAGAAATTTCATCTTCTTCCTTAATTAAAAAAATTTAAATACAATAATAAAATAAAGATTGCCGGAAATACTAATGGAATGAAGTAAAATATTTTTTTTATCCTTCTTTTAAATAAATGCATAGTTAAAAAAGTAAAAATTGCCAAAATAAGAATCGCAAAATTTACAAACAGTAATTGATATCTTCTATAAGAACTTAACCTTCTTTTAATGTTTTGGGGTGGATAGCTATGAGGTTTTGGAACTGATGAGAGCTGGAATAGTTCGTCATTAACTCTTATTTCTGCATCTTTAGAAAAATCTAAAGTAAAAATATTTGTAGAAGTATTTATTGATAATATATTATCTCTGATATTACATTTAAGACTATCACTAATACTCAATGCTGCCCATATATTATCTTTAAACTTATTAATAATGCTGACAGAACTATCCAAATCATTTAACGATCTTGCCTCCCAACCAAGATAAGGTTCAGTGCTTCCAGAATATATTTTGAACTCATTACAAACCCAAAGAGTATAATTCTCATGCACGATTGTCTCTTCTTTTTCTGTAAAATGATTAATTTTGTCAGATAAATTTAGAATTCTCAACCATTGAAAATTTTCACCATTAGGTAAGAAATCAAAAATAACAAAAAGGTCATTCTGATAATCGAAATAAATATTTCTGTAAATAGTATTTTTTTTGATGATTGCTTCTAATTTAACAAATAAAAAATTATCCGTTTTTAGAAATTTTATGAAATGCGCATTATAATTATAGTTAAAGTTATCCAATTTCATTTCGGGAAATATTGTATTATGTGCCTGAACGCTATTAGTAAAGAAACGTTTTTGTGTTTTTGTATAATTCAAAAAGCCCGAATCCCTAAATATCCCTTTACCATTTATGAATAACACAAACGACATTGCATCATTATGTCGGTGATTAGCTAAAATGCTTTGAGTTCGTACCGCAAGATAATCATCATCATTTTTAAAAATCAAGTAACCTGACTCAGCATCAATAATGAATTTTTTTCCCATAATATAATTATCAACTTGTTCTTCTTCGTTTGTGTCTCCAACAGGAAGAATTTTGCTATTCGGCATAACAAATAAAGGTTTTAAATTATCGGCTTTATATATTATATCTTTAACCTCCTCTGTTATGCTGTATTTTCCTATTTCTGTAGATTTGATAAAATCAAGACATCTATCTGTTGTAAGATAGTGGTAACCAGGAGAATTTTCTAGATGAAATCCATCTTGTGAAAATGTAGCAAGAACCTGATTCTGGAATCTTTTTATAGCCAATTCCGCAATTTTAGAACCAACTTCTTGATCTGAGCAGTGCAATGCTATTAATAGCAATGCTATATCTTGGAAAATACCGTGATTATGACGGAATGAATAATTTTGAATATTTTCAAGGAAACATTCTGCTTGATTAATATAATCATTAATTTTTTGTTTAAATAATTCATCATACTTGATGTATTGAGAAGCATAATCATAAAAGACTAAAATTGCCATAGTTCTTTTAGCAGTGGAATGATCTTCCCATGCATACCGTTGATTGAATGGATCAAATCTTTTATTTTTTTTAATCCACGATAAAATGATTTCATTTCCTTTATATAAATAATCATTATTCTGATCTTGCTGATGTGCTAATATCAAATCCCATAATATAATCAAAGAATGCGCATAAAACTCGTGACTATTGTTATCAAATAAATCCTGTTTCCAAATATTATCTATTTCAGAATTTATATGAGTAAAATTTGAAGTTTTAATTTGAAATTCAAAAATATTTTCTAAAGACTGTTTTGCAATTCCTAATCCGCGTTTTGGGTCTCTGTTCTCTGAATCCAGAAAAAAAGAAATAGCATTATAATCTATGGGAATAATATTAACCTTTTTCTTACTCCATTCTCTTATATCCACTATTCCTTGAATTAATAAGTATGTTATGACCATAGTTAAAATATAAATTACAATGATTTTTTTCATAGTTTGTTATAGATCTCTATCAGCTTAGTTTCTTCATCTTTCCAATTAAATTTCTCGTACACTAATTTCCTAGCTTTTTTTGAAAACTTATTGATTATTGAGGGATTTTCTGTGAAAATTAATAATTTCTCACAAATCTTATGAGGATCTGTTGGCTTGACAGCAAAGCCTATTTCTCCATTACCTAATTTTGCTACCCAGTCGGAATAATTGGGATAAATTACTGGTAATCCTATTTTCAAATACTCAAAAACCTTGTTAGAACGTAGATAAAAGTGATTAGGTACAGGTTGATATAAAGCAAAACCAGCCAAACAGCTTTTAATCGCTCTATGGGCTTTATTTTGGGGAAGCCAACCTAGATAATCAACCTCATCATGATATTTGCTTAAAATATCTTCTTTAAATTTAGAATCTTCAAATTCTCCGATAAGTTTCAATTTATATTTTTTCCCCAGTCTATTATTTAATAATTTAACTGCCTCTAAGGCTTCAGTGATTCCTCTTATTTTAGTAACACCACCAATGTATGCAAAAGAATTTTCTCTCGTATTTATATCTGTATATTCATTTTTTTTTATAATGGGATAATTGTAAATTATTTTTCTATGAGAATAGAAATTTAATATATCATCACCAGCTACTATCACAACATCAAAAATTTTAATCGCAAAAAGTTGGATAAAATTATAAACTTTTGAAATCAAAAATTTTAGAAAGTATGATCGCAGATAATCTTTATTGAATATCTGTCTGCCCACATTTTCGTGTACATCATATATAATTTTTTTATGTCGAAATAATTTTAAATATATACCGTAGAAAATTAGTTCAGGATCATGAAAATGAAATATATCTGCATCAGATATCATAAGTCTTTTCCTCAATAGTTTTCTTATACTTCTTCTATCCTTTCTTTTATACCATTTAGTTAAACCAAATATATCAACTCCCTTGAGTCTTCGTGTTTTAAACTCCGCTGGAGCATGTAGTTCAACTTTAAAATGTTTCGCTAAAGAAACAGCTTCTTTTTTGAAAATTCTAATATCATCCCAGCTATGTACACTAGTAAAAATAAATACTTTTTTCATATTTTTGTTCCAAGATTATCATATAAATCATATAATCTTTGTTTCTGTATATCCCAATTCTGGTCAATGAATAATTTTATAAAACCTTTTGATTTCTTATAATTCTCCAGAGAATTAAATATTTTGTTGATCGCACTTGAAATGGAATGTTCATTCTCGGGATCGAATGATTCACCAATTTTATATTCCATCAATACTTTTCCAACTTCAGGAAAATTACATCCAGCGATAGGAATTTCATTTATCGCATATTCATAAAGTTTATTTGGTGCACAATAGTAATTATTTCTTGAATCATTCGCATATATTATTATTCCAATATCAGCAAATCTAGTATAATTAAATAATTCATCGTTTGGCACCGGTGGATGTATAATGATCTTTTCCCTAAATTCTTGGCTCTCAATCAAATCTAAGAAATACTTTTCTTGAGTTGATAAAATGGGACCTATCAAAAATAATACCAAATTATTGTTCCAGAACTCAACAGATTTTATCAGTTTATCAACATTTCTAGCTTTAGAAATTCCACCTTGATAAATAACAACATTTTTACTGAATATCCTTAAATTATGTAAATAAGGAGTAATTTTATCTGTGTACATCTGTTTAATAGTATCCGGAATATTCATTATTACAATAGGTTTAGCTCTTGCCCCATATTCTTCGAACATAATATTTGCCCTACTTTCATTAGCAGCAAGAACAGCATCAACCTTTTGCAAAAGACTTTGTTCTATTTTTCTCCACAACTTATTAATAATATTATCAGACTTCCCAGACATTTCTGTAAATAATTCATGTGAATCATAAATAATCTGTTTATTCAATAGTTTTGAAAAAAAATAAATAGGAAGTAATGCATCTAAATTATGTGCATGCACTATTTGAAAATCTAGCACCAGCAATTTGATATTTACTCTGATAAAATACTCAATATATTTAATAAGCCATCCACAAGTATTTTTAGCAAATATTTTTTTGGTTGTTATGTTAATAAGATTAATTTTCAATCCTTTTATATAGAATTCCTTTTCATCTTGTGGATTCATCTTTATACCAAGAATCTCAACACTGTAGTGATGTCTACTTAGGGATAAAGCCTCTTTTATTACTCTTGCATCATGAACTACATTATTCAACACAATCATTAATACTCTTTTATTTCTCATCTCTTTAAAATCCTTGTTAATACTCTAAGTATCCTCTTTTTTTCAAAATAATAAGATGTGACAGACCATAAAAGAAAAGAAATCACAGCAGAAATAATTTTACTGTCTAAAAATTTAAATAAAATAATGTAAGTTACAATTAACTGCATACCGCAAATTAAATTATATTTGATATTGCTGATAAACTGTCTTACCTGCAAATCAATTAAACTCAGGTCAATGTTAAGACGTATTAGTCGTATTATTACATCAACAGCTATAAATAATAAAATCGAGCCTTTGAATCCCCATACAGAAAATCCTACGTAAATTGCAGTCATTCTAAAAATAAATAAACAAACTGAATAAATTAAAGTAATTTGAGGTTTTTCTTTAATTGCAGCAATAGTTGTAAAGGGATTACTTATTACATTAATAAATATCATAATCGGAAAATATTTTACTGCAAATGCTGCGTTAATCCAACTCTTTTCAAATATTATTGCAACTATTTCCTTATTAAAAATTGATATGAGAATGAGCATTGGAATAACTAAAAAAGTAAGAACAAATACTACAGATGAAAATACTCTTCTCATTAAATCATCTTCCCTTAACTCGGACATGTATGGAAAAATAACTTTAGAAACAGACATCATTATTAATGAAGCAGGAACATTTATTGCATAAAACGGCAATTGAAACTCTGGAGCTAAATTTTTCCCCATAACATACACCACAAAAATTGACGGAAGATGAAGTGCTAAAATATTAAAAACTTGTTCCCCGCCCATAAACATTATAAATTTTTTAGATATTTTATCAATCTGAAATTTTACATGATTATATGGAAAAAAACGAACACCTTTTTTTATCGAAAAGAATGCAAGCAAAGATATTTCTAATATTTCACTCAAAATTAAGATTATAATCAATATATTCGGTATTGATGGTAATAAAGAAAAAATAATAATAGCTGAATAAAATATGACCTGTTTAATCAGGAGAGATAATGAAATACTCTTAAAATCTATTTGATTCATAAGAGAAATGAGCAACAGGCTTTTTGCGGATAATATGGCAATAATAAATGTAAAAGTATAATTATTTAGGAATTTATATTTATAACCAAAAATAGAGACTAATAATTTATTATCTAAATTTACAAATAATATTAATAAGACAGAAATAAAAAGAGAAACAAAAAAAGTTACATTCCACCGTTCTTTTTTCTTATTTTTAGGAGAACTAATAAACAAGTGCTTAGTTCCAAATGGTATAGTAGCGACTAAAATTGCGATCAGTGCTTGTATCGCTTTGAAAATTGAAATTTCTCCTCTAGCGAAGTTTCGAACTATAAATGGATATGTTATAAGACTTAAGGTTCTGATTAATAAATTTGCAGTAAAATTCCACATGCTAGCGGAAATAAACTTATTCATTTAATTTGAATTCCTTACGATATAGATAATCTGTTATTGCAATAAATACTCCCCAAATTATATTAAAATAATATAAAGTCATCACCACACAAGCTAATCCATTTATCATTTGACCAATCATAATTGAAAAAATGATTATTCCGAATAATCTGCTCATTTTGTACTTAGTTTTATTAATGATCTTGATTAATTGAGAGATAAATTTTATATATATAATCGTAAATATTAAAATTCCAATAATTCCTAATTTCCACAAAACAACCAAATAGCTATTATCTACTATTCCAATTTCTCTTCGATTTAAATAAGGAGTAATAATAGAATGCCCCATACCTTTTCCAATAATTGGATTTTGTGAAAACAATCTGAGTGCGTGAAAATAGGATAAAATTCTCACCTCAATACTAAAAGTTTTTTCCTTTTGTTCAAAAACTTCGGTTCTTTCTTCAAGTACGCTTTGATCGAGAGCTATTTTTTGAAAAAGATTATAAGAACCAAAAATTACCAAAAAAATAATTAGTAACACAATCAGAATCTTCATTTTTCTTTTTTCAAATTTTAATTGAAATAGAAATATAAATAATATGATAGAAATTATAAATCCAATCCATAATGAGCGTTGCATCATTATAATTGTAGAGAGTAAATAAATCACCATTGAAATAATGAGTAATAATTTGCTTATAGCTTTTTTTGAATAAAATAACATATACGCTAGAGCAGAAATAAATGAAATTATAAGCAGATTTGCCTGTCTCGTGATAACACGATTTCCTAAAGTAATGTTAAAATAATAATAAAGAATCTGAAGAGAAATTATTAATCCAAAGGCAATAAAGAGAATAAGTATATCGTGTAAAAATTTGTCATCGCTTGAATCATTATTAATAATTGAATATGTAAAATAAAAACCAACTGGGTATAATAGATATTTAATAGTTTCGCCAAATACATACCTAGTTGTATAACCATAACTCCAACCTCGAGATGCTTCGAAAAAAATAAAAACTAAAAAGAGTAAAAACAAAAAATTATAAGAATTATCTAATCTAATTTTTGTAAATATAAATATTGTAAGCAAACATATAATATATAGAGCAATAGCCCAAGAAAGTATTGGTAAAATATGATATCTGTCTAACTGAGGAAGTAGGAAAAAAGGAATTAGAATTATGAAAAATAAATATTTTCTATTAAAAAGAGAAAATGGAAGAATTAGGATTAAGAGAAATAAAACGAGTAAAAAAAAAATTTTAAAATCAATAGCAAAAACCAATGCTAAACCAGAAATGATTATAGCAAGTAATATTTTAAAAGAGCTCATTTATGCTTTGAAAAAAAATTGGTTTTTATTTCTATAAGTAAATTCTGATTTTCCTTATCAGCTAGATAATCTTTAAAAAGTTCAATAATGATACTGGTTAATATCGAAAATATCACTGCAAGAAAAAAAGTTATTATACAAATCATCGCTCTTTTTGGTTCTGCTCTCTTACCTGTTGGAACTGCTTTATCAATAATTTCTAAAGAATGAATCTCCCTCAATTCTTCAATTTTTGCTGTTTCATATTGCGGATATAAAAATTGATATACAGTGGTTAGTACTTCAATATTCATTCTAATATTCGATAATTTCAGCATTAACGTTGGAATATTATCCATTTTCAACATATATTTGGAAACATTATTGTCCAAATACTCCATGTCCTTTATCTTTTTATCGTAAGCATTAATTTCGTCCTTTAATTTACGTATTTCTGGAGAATTCTCACTCTTTTGTTGTTTAGTCATTTCTAGATTAAGTTCAGTAATCATTTTTTGAGATATTATTTCGGAATAAATCTCAATTATTTTCTTGGTCTGAATATTCACATCAAGTACATTATACTTATCTTGAAATTGCTTTAAAGCTAATGAAAGAGAGTCAATTTCACTCTCAATGGTTAGTATTCTATTCTCTATAAATTCTCTTGTCCTCTTACTTTTTGTTGTTCTGATTTCTCGATTATATTCAGAAAGTATTAAACAATAGTAATTTGCAATTCTAGCAGAAAGGTATTTATCATTTGTCAGCGCACTAACCGAAATCAGACCCGTTTCCTCATCTAAAGAGAATTTAATAATCTTAGAATGTAAATTTGCAATAACTTTATCACGAACCTTCAATGAATCAGACTCTCGAATCTTAAAATATTCTGCTAGGTTAAATTTCTTAATAATTTTATAGCTAAATCTATTACTTTTCATTAACATGATAAGCTCTGAGCTAGCTGGTTGAACCCCCATATCAAAAATGGAACTTCTTAAGTCGCCGATTGAACCCACGCTCATCAAATTGTCTGTTTCTGAAGGTAAAAAAGTTACATTTGATCTCCAGTATTGTGTTGCTAATAGGCTATATATCACGGCAGCAATTGAAGCTAGAATAATTGTAAAAAGAACAAATTTCTTATGCCTTGATATATATAATAATAATTCTGCGAATCCAAGATTTCTTTTTTTCATAGGGTCTCCAACACTAAATCATATCAAAATTTCAAATTTTTTGATTCTAATGAAACACGCTTATATTTTATTTCGCTACATTCTGTATCACAATGATCACTGTCGCTATTTGTGCAGCAATGGTCATTATATCTTTTGTTAAAACCCAGTAATCTATATCTGGTTTTTCGGGAATGAAAACCATATCACCAACTTCTACTGGAGTATTCTCATTAGGTTTCAACCACTCACCCGTATTTGCTTTGATAAGTCTAATTTTACCTTTTCGAGCTCGCCAGGCAAATCCACCTGCCTTATCAACATAATAGAGATAATTATTACCCTCTACATAAGTGACCAAGCCGGGATTTTTTACCTGTCCGGATATGGTAACTGTCACGGTTTTGTCCGGAATATAGATGTAATCATCTGTCTTTAGCAGGAAATTGAACTCGGGATCATTCTCAAACCAGAGTTTCTGAAAATCTGTGGCAAACTTTCCTCTCATCTCTCTTGACTTTGTTTTGAAATACTCATATTCAAGAGGAGTCATATCTTCAACAAGCATCATTTTTAAGCGTTCATATTCGGGATCAACAACATCTTCGCTACTTCTTCGTTGGAGATAAGCATTTCGAAGATCAGCTTTCTCAGTGGGCCCTCCAGATTCAACCAAAACCTCATGAAGAGTTGTCTTTCCGTTTTCAATGGTATAACCGCCAGGGAACTCAACCTCACCAGTAATTACAACCCCTTCTTTTCTATGATATTCGGGAATTGATCTTACAAATACTCGATCATCATTCTTTAAAAGTATGTTTTGTTCATTATCTGGATTATTAAGAATATCATTGAAATTTACAAATATCATCTCGGTGTTTGAGGAATTGTCTATAAAACGTACAACTTCAATTGAGTCCAAATATGCATTATTAGATAGTCCCATTGAAAGCATGACAATATCCAGAATGCGATCATTTTTTAAAAGCTCTAACTCACCAGGATTATTTACAGCACCAGATATGATAATATTTTCTTCTATTGCAGGTACTATAATAATGTCTCCATCGTGAATATATGGATTATGTTTTTCGTCACCAAGACGGAGAAATCTCTCAATGTCTATGTAGGAAACTCCATTCTTATTTTTTAATGTGATATTTCGAGTAGACGAATTCTCCGGTGGACTAAAATGCAAATTTCCATTTTCGTCAATAAACGTGTTAGCGCGTTTGATTGCATCAAACACACGTTGATCCGCTTGTAACCTATAAGTTCCAGGATAACGTACGTTTCCAACAACGGACACACTGTACTGAATCATCTGATAAGACGACTGGGTCAAATCCATTTTCGATTGAGCTACAAGAATGACTGGCAGAAGCATGATTAAAATTACGATAAAAATATGTTTTCTCATAGTTGATAATCCATTTAACTTTTTATTATTTTACCTTTTTTGATCACAGATTCCACTGTGTTGCTTCCAAGGTGATATGGTAAATATTGATAGGTCGGAATGTCCAGAATAATAACATCTGCCTGTTTCCCAACCTCAAGTGAGCCAATAAGTTTACCCCTTTCCAGGGAATGAGCTGCATTGATAGTGATTGCATTTATAGCTTCTGCAGGAAGCATTTTCATCTGAAGGCAAGCCAAGCTTGTTACAAATTGCTGCGAATCACAATTACAGGAACCGGGATTGAAATCTGTGGAAAGTGCTATTGGTAAACCAGCATCTATCATCTTTCGCGCTGGAGCATATTTTGAAAGCCCCAGACTGAACGTAGTTGCTGGAAGAAGAATCGGGATAACACCAGCTTCTTTTAAACCCTGTATTCCCTTATCAGAAATAGCAACAAGATGATCCGCAGAAACAGCATTCACTTCTGCTGCTAATTCAGCTCCCCCAATTGGTTCAAGTTCATCTGCATGAAATCGGATTTTGAAACCAAGTTCCTTTGCAGCATTCATAATTCTTCGAGATTCACTTACAGTAAAAACATGTTCTTCGCAGAAAACATCACAATATTCAGCTAAATTTTGCTCTTTAACTTCAGGAAGCATCTCATTAATCAAGATTTCAATATATTTCTCATGATTATCTTTATATTCTTCAGGATACTCATGAGCTCCGAGAAAAGTCGGGATGATCTCCATATCCGATATTTCATTGATCATTTTTATCGCATTAAGCATTTTGATCTCTGATTCTGTAGTAAGCCCATACCCACTTTTGGCTTCAATTGTGGTTGTGCCCATTGTAAGCATTTTATTGATACGTCTAACTCCAAGATCAACAAGTTCTTCTAAAGATGCATTTCTCACATCTTGAATACTGGCTCGTATTCCTCCACCAGTTTGTGAAATCTCTTTATATGATTTCCCTTGCAATCGCATCTCCAATTCATTTTCACGGGTTTTCACAAAGATTGGATGAGTATGTGGATCAACAAAACCGGGCATGACAACTTTCTGAGAGGCATCCATAATTGTATCTGCAGTGAAGGTTTTAAGAATTTCTTCTGTATTCCCCACACAAGAAATCATTCCATCTGCAATACCTATAGCACCGCCTTCAATGATACCTAAATTCTGCAATGCTGATCCGGTTTTAGGTATATTCGAGGTTGCCGTTACAATCTGACTTGCATTTTTTATTATTATATCTAAATGCTTATTCTTTATCATATATTAGATTCTTCAATTAAACATACAGCGAAAACCTTTATGCCTTCGCCATTTCCGACAAATCCCATCCCCTCTTCTCGAGTAGCTTTAATCGAGATTTGTGTGCTTGCTATGTCAAGTTTGTCAGCAATAATTTCCTTCATATCAACAATATAGGCAGTCAACTTCGGTTTTTCCAGAACAATAGTTGCATCGATATTTATAATTTTATATCTGGATTTTTGAAGTAATAATTTTGTTTTCTCTAGAAGTATTGCGCTAGATATGTTTTTATATGCTTCATCAGTATCAGGAAAATGTATGCCAATATCTCCAAGATTTGCAGCGCCGAGAAGGCTATCAATGATAGCGTGAATGAGCGCATCTGCATCAGAATGACCGATTAAACCTTTATTAAATGGAATGTGAATCCCACCCAGCATAAGTTTTCTCCCCTTAACTAATTTATGTACATCATATCCAAAACCTATCTTCATTTTTTTACCTCCTAAATGACACGCAGATTCCAAACGATCATGTAAAGCACACCAAATCCCATATCAAAGGTTGGTACAAGAATTGTTGGATTCTTACACACATGCAACAGCTTACAGAGTATTCTCTTCATAGAGATCCTTAAATAATTTTTCTGCCAACATGAGATCAAAATGGTCGGTGATTTTTATATTATGAGATGAACCCTCGAGAACATGAACCGGGTACCCCATTTTTTCTATTAACTCAGCATCATCACGCACAGTAATATTTTCAGATTCAGCCCTTTCATGAGCTTTTTTAATGAGCGTAAACCTGAAGGTTTGCGGAGTATAAATCTCCCACAAATTCGTTCTATCCAAAGTTTTAAGAACCTTATGATACTTAACCTGTTTTATAGTATTTTTCACGGGATGAGCAAGGGTTACTGCTCCATATTTTTTTGCTAATTCAACACTCTGTAGTATCTCTGAAATCTTCACAAAAGGACGGACACTATCGTGGATTGCCACGATCTCTGTTGTCTCATTAATTATTTTTAACGCATTATACACGGAATCCTGCCGTCTTTTTCCGCCTGAGATTATTGAGATTTGACCGGGATTATAATCAAATTTACTAAAAAGCAGATTTTTCAAAAATACAATATCCGATGCCGGGCAGGTTATGACTATTTTTTCGAAGCACAGCGCTTTAATGAATTTATCAATGGTATGGAGAAGAATTGGTTTGCCGGCAATTTCAATAAATTGCTTCTTCTTCGAGGAGGGCATCCGTTGCCCACTCCCGGCAGCAGTTAGTATTGCGCAATTACTCATTGTTTAATTTCCCAATAATTTTACGAGCATATATTTCATCATTTCTGATCTGACCAACCAGGGCATCTATTGATTCAAATTCAACTTCATCACGAATTTTCTGAACAAAAAATAATTCAATTTCTTTTTCGTAGATGTGCTCATTAAAATCTAAAATGTGTGTCTCAACATTTTTCTGTCGATTATTTTTATCAATAGTAGGTCTTGTACCCACATTGGTGAGACCCCAAAACATCTCATGTGCATATTTTATCTTCGTAATATACACCCCGATAGCAGGATATAATTTCCTGATCTCGTCGGGTTTGAGATTAATCGTCGGGTATCCGAATCCGGTGCCTATATGATCACCTTTTTCCACAGTTCCTATAATACAATAATTCCGTCCCAGCATTCTATTCGCTCGTTGAATATTACCTTCGCTTAGATATTTCCGAATAGCTGTGCTGGAGACGATCTCATTATCGATCAAAACTTCGTTGACCATCTCAACATGAAAATCAAGCTCCTGCTCCATTTTTTTTAGAAGATGGTAATCTCCGGCACGGTTCTTACCAAAGTGCCAGTCATATCCAATAATTATCTCTTTTGTTCCGAGTTGATTGTATAGATAATCCCTCACAAATTCTTCCGGAGTAAGATGAGCAAGATTCATATCAAAATCAAGCCAAAGCACGTAGTCAACGCCGATTGCTTTCATGAATTGCTCTTTCTTTATCTTTTCTGTAAGAAGGAAGGGATATACTTTTTTCTTCAAAATCTCAATCGGATGAGGATGATATGTGATAACAATTGAGATACCATGTAGTGCTTTTTTTCGCTCCACGACTCTCTCAAGCAACGCTTTATGACCAATATGCACTCCATCAAAAGTGCCAAGAGTGACAACAGGATTTATCAGATGCTTCTTAATCTTATGAAGATTTTTCATTTTTATATTCCTGCACCGTTGCAATAATTTCTTCAATAGGTCGTATTGAGTTTTCAAGAATTTCTTTGTTTATATTTCCCAAACTCAGTGCATTTTTAACTGAGAATGGACCAATAAAATCCCTCCTCAATTCTGTGAGATGCCCCACAGTACCGAGCTTGGCAGCAATATCCTCACCTAATGACCGAATGTATGTGCCTTTGGATACAGTTGATCTGAAATCAAGATAAGGTTTTTGATAATTCATAAATGAGAGAGAATGGATATAAACTTTTCTTAGTTCAACTTCAACCTGGATACCTTTTCTTGCAGTTTTATACAACCGGACTCCATTTTTCTTTATTGCTGAAAACTGAGGTGGTATCTGATCGATCTCACCCAACGAAGAAGTGAATACATCATCAATATTCTGTTCAACATTATCCGGTATATCCTTAATTTCGATTATTTTTCCTTCAATATCAGCAGTGTCAGTCTTTTCACCAAGTTTCAACACAGCAGTATATGTCTTATTTAATTGAGCAAATTCATCAATAAATTTCGTTGCCTGCCTGCTTATACAAACTATTAACAAACCTGTTGCAAAAGGGTCTAACGTGCCTGCGTGCCCTATCTTGCGAATCTGTGTGATACTGCGCAGACGTTTGATCACATCAAAAGATGTCATTCCTGCTGGTTTATCTATAAAAACTACACCGTGCATATTTAATATCTTATTTTAATAGAGATAATAGTTCAGATTTCAGATCAGTCAATTTCATTTTTGCACGAAAACCCGATGCTAGAATATGTCCCCCGCCATCAAAATTTTCAGCGATTTTTTGGACATCCCTGTGGTCCGAGCGAAGGGAAACACGATAAGTATTTTTTCCGGTTTCGCGTATATAAACTACAACTTCTCTTCCATTTGTCGGCTTGACATCCTTAGAAAAACCTTCCGTTGCCTCTATCGGAAGCTCAGACTCCTCAAGCATTTTTTGGGTAGTAAAATACAGAACGACCTTTCCATCATAGAATTCTTCGATACTGCTAAGAGTAAGTCCGAGGAGCTGCAATTCCTTAGTTTTTCTATTTTCAAAAAGTTTCTTATATGCGAGATGATTATCAGCACCGTAAGCATTGAGTTGAGCACACACTTCAAATGTTCTGGGAGATACATTTTTATTTGCAAAATTATTCGTATCAAAGATAATGCCGCTGTAAAGTGCAAGAGCGATCTGTTTTTGCACTTCTTCAGGAAAATGAGAAAGCTCATCCTCAATAATGTTAAACACGAGTTCGCAAGTGGAAGAAGCTGTATCATCAATATATGAAATGCAATTCGACATTGTCTCCGATTTCTTGTGATGATCGATCCTTACGATCTGGTTGCCCGATGTAAACAATGGAATTAATCTTTTCCCAACTCTATTTATCTCGTTGAAGTCAAGCATAAAGACAATATCATTTGTATCAAGAGTTTCTATCCGGGTATGGACCTTATTTCCAATATGAAAAAACTCACATTCAGATGACGGCTTATCATTATTTATCATTCTCACGTTTTTTCCGAACATTTCAAGATAAAGATAGATTGCATACTCTGCGCCAACACCATCAGCATCTGAATTTTCATGAGTGGTAAGGATGAAAGTATCGTAGCTTCCGATCAATTTTGAAAGGGTTTCTTTGAATTCATTCAGATTCATTTCTTTTTCTCTCTTTCTTAATTATATCCTCAATATGCTGCGCTTTGGATTCCTGCGTATCAAATTTGAAATGCAGTCTTGGTGTGAAGCGCAGGTTTAATGAATCAGCAAGCTTCTTTCTTATCACTTTACTTGCATTGTTCAAACCGGCGAGTGCCACGAATTTTTTTTCTTCATCCAAAACAGAAAAAAAAACTGTTGCATCCCGCATATCAGAAGATACAATTACATACTCAACATTGATATTCTCTATTCGACTATCACAAAGTTCAAAACCAATAATATTTGAGAGGGTTTGGTGAAGAAGTTTATTCAATCGTTCTGCTCTATGCTGCTGCATTATTCGTAATCCTGAACTCCCATTACCTGAACATCTGTATAGTTCGTTTCGATAAAAGTTATGATCTCTGAATACGTCTTATCAATAATAATTGAGTCATTTGAGATGACCGAAATACCCACACCTGCATATTGCCATTTATCCAGTCCGTTAATCTCTGAAACTGATGCATTATAGCGATTTTTTAGTTTTTTTATAATACTCTGTATAATATTTCGTTTATTTTTTAGCGAATGTGATGTAGGAAGATACAAATTTACAAGCACGCTTTTTACAGGCATTGATTATAATTCTAATTTTTTCTTTTCCTCGATTTTAATATATGCATCAATAACATCGTTGACCTTGATATCATTGAAACCAACAATCGAAATTCCGCATTCCTGACCCTCAGACACTTCTTTGACTTCATCCTTGAACCGTTTAAGACTTTCAACAGTCCCTTCATAGACTTTAATATCATCATGGAAGAGTCTCAGAAACGCATTACTTGTGATCTTTCCATTTGTAACCATACATCCGGCAATAGTGCCGACTTTGGAAATTTTAAAGATTTCCTTTACCTCTGCTGTTCCAAGATGTTCTTCTCTTATCGTCGGACTAAGCAATCCTTCAAGAGATTTCTTCACTTCGTCAATGGCTTCATAAATGATATCATACAATCGTATATCAACCCGGTTGATTTCTGCCGCAGATCGGGCTTCCGCATTAGGTCTTACATGGAATCCTATAATAATAGCTTTCGAGGCAGTTGCAAGATTAATATCAGCTTCGACAATACCTCCTACGCCGCGATGAACTACATCAACTCCAACTTCTTCATTGCGAATTTTCTGGAGTGCATCACAAAGTGCCTCGACTGAGCCGTCAGTGTCACCTTTTACTATTAGATTAAGAGAAGTGATCTCGCTTTCCTGGATTTTATCAAAGATATTATCGAGTGTAACTCCCTTTCCTGTCGCGATCTGTCTCTGTCTTATCACTTGTTGTCTTTTTGAACAGATATCTTTTGCTTTACGTTCACCATCAACGACATTGAGTGTATCACCTGCCTGTGGGACACCATTTAAACCAAGAATTTGTGCAACGCCTGATGGAGGACATTCCTTAACTTCCTTTTGTCTTTCATCGAGCATCAACCGAACTCGACCGTATTGAGCTCCGCATATGATTATGTCACCCGGTTTGAGTACTCCGTTTCGAATCAGTACAGTCGCAATCGGTCCTTTGCCTTTATCAAGCTTAGATTCAATGACTGTTCCTTCTGCTTTCTGACCATATTTTGCTGTAAGCTCTTCAACTTCGGAAACCAGCAATATTGTATCCAGCAGTTCTCCAATACCTTCACCTGTCTTTGCTGAACACGAGACAGATTCAATATCGCCGCCCCATCCTTGAAGAAGGATGTTTTTCTGAGAAAGTTGGACTTTCACTTTCTCGGGATCAGCAGCAGGTTTATCAATTTTATTTATAGCAAAAATAAGTGGAATTCCCGCAGCTTTCGCATGATCTATTGCTTCCATAGTTTGCGGCATGACTCCATCATCAGCAGCAATAACGATAACTGCAATGTCAGTGACATCAGCACCTCGTGCTCGCATGGCTGTGAATGCCTCATGACCCGGAGTATCAATAAATGTGACTTTTCTGCCATTATGTTCAACCTGATATGCACCAATATGCTGCGTGATACCTCCTGCTTCGCCAGCGATAACATTCTCTTCACGGATATAGTCCAAAATTGATGTTTTGCCATGGTCAACATGACCCATAACTACCACAATTGGGGGTCTTTCTGTATTTTCATACTGAACGTCATCTTCTACATTAATCTCAAGAATATCTTTCCCGTACTGGTCTTCAAACTCAACATCAAAGTTGAATTCATCACAAATCATAATAAGAGATTCATTATCCAAACGCTGGTTGATTGTAACCATCTTTCCTATTTCCATGAACTTCGCAACAATCGCTGTGGGATTTTTGTCCATGATCTTTGCGAGCTCGGATACTGAGGTGAATTCACTGATGACGATCTTGGTGATTTCTTCTTCAACTTCGGTTTTTTCTTTTTTATACTTCTTTCGTTTAGGATCTTTGGTAAGCGTCGCTTTTATATTACCCTTGATCTTTTGCTGATCAAAAAACCTCTTCTGCTTTTCTTCAAGAATTTTCTGCTTTTTGTCTTTATATGCTTTTTCTCTTTGCTTTTCTTTTTCTTTCGCCGAAATTATTTTTGGTTTTACGGCCACGGTTTTTTCTTTTTCTTTCGGCTTTTTTTCCTGGACTGATTTTTTTTGAGGATATTTTGGTTTTTCGTGCTGTCTTTCAGGTTTTTTCTTTGGCTCTTCTCTTTTTTGAGTTTGCTTCTTTTCTTCTTTTTTCAGTTTTTCAAGACGTTTCTGTCGCTGCTCCTTCTGGTAATTTTTTCTCTGCTTCTGTCGTGCTTTTGCGGCATCTAACTGGTCTTGAAACATCTGCTTCACTTTAGTAACATTATCATCTTCAAGATAGCTCATATGGCTTTTAACTTTCACCTTGAGACTCCTCAAAATTGAGATGAGCGCCTGAGGTGAGATCTTCAGTTCGCGAGCCAGTTCATACACTCTAATTTGATCCATATATATCCTTTAATTTTCTAAAATCACATTTATTCCCTTTGTGAAGTTCTTGTCAACTACTGCCACAAGGGTCAGTTTCTGCCTTCCAAAAATAGTACATAATTCGCTATCATCAAAAAGATGGGAGATCTTTATCCCTTTTGATGCACAGTCCTCTGCTCGTTTTCTCATGAAATTATTTTTTTTCTTACCTGCAAAAATGAGCTTAGTTTCACTCTTTTTGATACTTCTTTCAACAGCGATCCTGCCGACTGAAACAGCTTTTGCTTTTCTTGCAAGCCGGAGCATATTTGCTACTTTTTCTTTGCTTTCTTTAACCATGAGTCTAACGAAGCTCTGCATTTTTCCTTATCACAGAAATAATATCCCCTGCCGTCGAGAATATTTTTCTCATCAAAGAGGATAGCACTTTTCTGTATCACAAATCTATGCATCGAGCACTTCGAACCTTTTTCTTTGCATATCACACATGTTCGAATAGGTATATGACCTTTATTCGAAGCTTTATTGGGCATTAAAAATATTTTGCAGATTCTTTGATCTTTTGGGCAGTTTTTACACCAACACCTTCAATATGAGTCAACTCTTCCACCGTTGCAAGATGGATATCCTGCACCGAAGTGTATCCGGCTTCATGAAGGATCTTACCAACTTTTTCATGGACTCCGTCAAGGTCGAAGATTTGACTTGTAATACGGCGCTCATTTGCTGCGATCTCTTCATACTCTTCTTCAAGAAGAACATCGAGTTTGTAATTGGTCAGTTTTGCAGCAAGCTTGATATTTTTACCGCCTTTTCCAATCGCAATATTTTTATTATCTTCATTAACAATGATCTGGGCAAATCGTCCTTTATCAGCGAGATAAACACGCTTTACAAGTTCGGGACCAACAGCATTTCGTATAAAATCTTCAGGGTTATCACTCCATAGAGCAATATCAACCTGCTCCCCGTTAAGCTCTTTGCGGATCTCACTTATTCGGATTCCTTTCGGACCGATACAGCTTCCATAGGGATCGACATTCTCATCATTGCTTATTACAGCAACTTTTGTTCTAAAACCCGGTTCACGGACAATTTTTTTGATCATTACAATGCCATCTGCAATTTCGGGTATCTCGTTTTCGAAAAGTTTTATTATAAATTCGGGACGTTTTCTGGAAAGGATAACGCGCACGCCTTTTTTTGACTGACGAATACTTGCCACATAAGCTTTCAGAAAATCATTGGCTTTATAAAATTCTGTTTCCACCTGCTCTTCAGTTGGTAGGAGCGCGTCGGTAAATCCAATATCAATTATGTACCCATTATATTCTACCTTTTTCACCGCACCGGAAACAATCTCTCCTTTTTGCTTTTCATAGTCCACTTTGACCTTTTCGGTCTCAGATTCTCTGAACCTATTTATTATTGCCTGTCGTGCAGACTGTATCGTCTTGCGTCCGAAATCAGACACCAGCATTTCAAGGGGTATAATATCACCAAGTTCGGCTTCAGGATTAATCTTATGGGCGTCTTCAAGCACTATTTCGTCGAGGAAACCGGTAGTTTCCTCAACAACTACAGCATCAAATTTTGCGACCACTTCACTTTCATCAAAATTAATCTCAACTGCAAGTTCAGTCTCTTCAGACAACTTTTTTTGAAGGGCGGATTCCAGGCTTTCTTTGATTATCTCAGCAATTTTTTCTCTGTCGATCTGCTTCAGTCTGGAAAATTCTTCAATAATAGAAATCAAATTAAATGCCATAATAACCTCTATACCTTTTTAGTTTTTGATGATGCGTTCGGCCACACAAATACAGTTTTTGCCTTTTGAACATCAGATATATTGATCAATCTATCTTCGTCATCTTCGCTTACGAGAGTGAGAATCTGCCCATTTACATTCGAGATTTTTCCACGAATCGTTTCGTGATTACGTTCATTATTGAGAAAAGTAATTTTCACAAACTCGTCAACTGCTCCGAGATAATGCTCTTGTGTAAGAAGCGGGCGACTTAATCCCGGGGAGGACACTTCAAGATAATATCGGGTTTCGATAACATCATGCATATCAAGTTCATCACCGAGCATTCTGCTATAAACCTCGCAATCATACAGGGACAAACCCTCCGGTTTTGTAATATATATAACCAGATTATGGGCGCTACCTCTCCGCTTCAGTTGCCAGTCATAAAGCTGAAAACCTGTTTCATCGCAGATGCGATCAATACTTTTCTTAAGTGCATTTTTGTCTATCATACTCTCATTTCTAAATACAAAAAATGCTGGTTGGGAGAACCAGCGACGAACTACATGAATTTTGTTAAAAGTTGTAATACCTTGTTTTCTTGTCAAATATTATACAAATAACAGAATATAAATAAGTTATTGTAAATAAAGGAAAAAAAAGCCCTCAAAAATAATAAATTGAGGGCAAATGAAAAATGAGTTAATTCGGTTACTTGATGTACATCATTTTATGAACGCCACTATCCATTCCCTGGAATTTGTAAAAATATACTCCATTAGAAACTTTATTTCCGAAATGGTCAGAGCCATCCCAGATAATAGTACCATCCTGTTGCAATGAGGAAAATTCCTTAACTTTCCTTCCTTTGACATCAAAAATTTCAAGAGAGATATTATTGTGATGAGTTGGGATTGAGAAGGATATCAAAGTAGAAGCTGAAAATGGATTAGGATAATTTTTCAGAACGATTTCATTTGATGGTGAACTTGGCGGATCGACACTGACAGGCAGGATTTTCAGGAATGAATAATACCGTGACAGGAGAAACGCTTTGTTATTGATTCCAGAACCATCGATTATAGAGCCAAAAAGTATAGAACTCATCATAGCTCTGTATGTACCGTCTGGACCATCCCAATAAGTAACTCTACCTTTTGTATCCTGGGATTGAATACATATTCCTGCAGAAGCTGCACCAAGCTCATCCACACCGTAATCAGATTCTGAAAAGTACTGATAATCAACCACAATAGGATCGGCAAAAGTGCCCGGTACACCGGCAAGATCTTGTACATTCATATCGTCACCTTCGCCATCAAAAGTATTTCCAAAGTAGGAAAAAAGTGACGTTCCCTGCAAACCCAAAGCAACATCAGTGCCTTCTATATATACTGATTTTCCTTCAGTAATAAAATCGATAATCATCTGCTGTTCGATTGAGCCAACCTGGCCCGGAGGAGTGGATCCTCAATCAAAGCACCAGTGTCCGAGTGTAATGAACAACATGTCATAATCGTCCAGATTTGTGGGCAGATAACTTAAGGTGGTATAAGATAAACTCATATTATTGAATGCTTTTTCAAGCGAGTATTCACACCCGACATATCCTGCGCCTTCGAGATCGTTTATCGTTGAATAATTGTCATTATCCCAGAGTAATATTTCTGCTGAAAGTGACATGGTAGAAAGAGCTATGAGCATTAATGCTAATGCAACAATTCTCGTAATATATTTTTTACTATTCATTGTACCTCCGAATAATAAAATGGGGTATGATTTACAAATGGTATGTCAAGCAAGCTTTTTCCTCGTTACCAAGTCCATGGAAACGGATAAGTTCATATTGCGCTCCCAAAGAGGGTAGGCTGTGTGAAAAATGACGATTTCTTTAAATTATAATTACCCCCATCCCTAACCCTTCCCTCTATCGAAGGGGAAGGGAAATGCCTACGGTAAAAAAAACATATCCTCCCCCTAAATAGGGGGATTTAAAGGGAGTTGAGAAAATATCGAGCATTTCACTAGTTTTCACACAGCTTGGGGCTTGGCAATGTATAGAGTCATATTGCGTTCCCAAAGAGGGCTTTGGGAACGAGAATTTATTCTTATTTCTTAACATTTATGGGGAAAAACATCTTTTTATTTGAAGCTTTTATTAATAAGTATTTATACCATTCAATATTATCCCAAATTTTAATATATTATTTTCTTTCTCGGTGCTCTCGGTGGTGAATTCTTTTTGGCTCAGTTTATCCAGCTTAAGTCACTTTGATGAACTGAGAATCTTTATTTATAATCTTTCCGATGATTTCTGCTTTTTGAATCCCGACTTTATATAGTTGCTTCAAAATAATTTGTGCACTTTCTTCCGGAACTGAAACCAGCAATCCTCCTGACGTCTGAGCATCGCACAGGATAATTTTCTGGATCTGTGAAATGTTCGAACTCCACTTAACAAAATTATCAACATACTTCATATTCGAGAGTGTTCCACCAGGAATAACATTCCCTGCTGCAAATTCAAGAGCACCTTCAATAAAGGGGACAGTGTCAGCTTTGATCTCAACCGCTACTTTGCTTCCCCGCACCATTCCCATAAGATGCCCGAGAAGCCCAAAACCCGTCACATCAGTGCAGGCATGAACTTTGAAATTGTGTAGAATTTCTGCCGCTTTCTTATTCAATTTAGTCATTGTTGAAATCAAAACATCTTTTTGCGTTTCGTCGAGTAAACCTCTTTTTAATGCAGTTGAAAGAATGCCTGTCCCGATCGGTTTGGTAAGGATAAGCACATCTCCTTTTTGCAATCCGATATTCTTCCAGATTTTTTCCGGGTGAACTTGCCCGACTACTACCATTCCATATTTGGGCTCTGTATCCTCGATCGTATGTCCGCCGATCACGAAAATGCCTGCTTCCTGAGCTTTATCCTGCGCTCCCTGCAGAATTTTTTCCAACACGGACATAGGCAATCTATTTGAGGGAAATCCAACAATGTTCAGTCCGAATAAAGGGGTTGCACCCATTGCGTAAACATCGCTTAATGCATTTGCAGCAGCGATTGCACCGAACTCATAAGGATCGTCAGCAATTGGAGTGAAAAAGTCAAGAGTAACTGCCAATGCGGTTTCATTATTGATCCGGTAAACGGCAGCATCGTCAGCAGTTTGTGTGCCTACTAAAATTTTTGGATCGTCAGGTATGGGAAGTTTTTTAAGTATCTCCTCTAGTAATGCCGGCTCTATCTTGCAGGCACACCCCATACCGTGAGTAAAATGTGTGAGCTTGATCTCAGCATCTTTCTGATAAGATACTTCTACTTTTTTATCCTGGAATTTGCTGATAATTTTTATGATATAATCCGCTGCTTGATTAATATCTTCTTTTGTAGTGAATCGACCCGTGGAAAAACGAATTGTGCCCATTGCATATTCGACAGGCACATTCATTGCTTCCAGTACAGCCGACACATCGATCTGATCGGAATGGCAGGCAGCACCTGCTGAAGCTGCAACTTCGGAAAGTTCGGAAAGAACTGTATTCGCTTCCACATTTCGGAAAGAAAGACTGAGTGTGTTCGGCAACCTTTTTTCAGGATGTCCGTTCAATATGAAATCGAGTCCCGAGTCCTTCAACTTCTTATGAAGCAGATCCCTTATTTCTTTCATGTGTTGCATATTTTTTTCCAAATTTTGACCCGCAATTTCACATGCTTTTCCCAGACCGACATCGCAAAGAATATTCTCCGTACCGGCTCGTAAATTCTGCTCGTGATCCGCGCCGTGAATAATTTTTTGGAGTTTCACTCCTCTTCGAATATACAGTGCACCTATCCCTTTCGGTCCATACAATTTATGCCCTGCAATAGAAAGAAGATCAACACCAATCTCGTCAACATGTACTGGAATTTTCCCTGTGGATTGGGCAGCATCCGTGTGCATGACGATATCATGCTTATGCGCAATTTCTGCAATTTCTCGTATTGGCTGAATAGTGCCAACTTCGTTATTCGCATGCATTATTGTGATAAGTATTGTCTGCGGAGTGATCGCTTTTTCCACATCGCCTGGATCGACCATGCCATATTCATCAACAGGAAGATAGGTTATTTCAAATCCCTGTGTCTTGAGATATTCGCAAACTTCGACAACAGCAGGATGTTCCACAGATGAAGTAATAATGTGGTTTCCCTGCGATTTCTTTGCAAAAGCAATGCCTTTTATTGCAAAATTATTTGATTCTGAGCCGCCGCTTGTGAAAATGATCTCATCGGGGTTTGCATTAATAAGTTCTGCTACCTGCCTGCGTGCGCTCTCAACTGCCTTTTTTGTCTGCACTCCATACCAGTGAGCACTCGACGGATTGCCAAAGTAATTTTCCAGATATGGCTTCATTGTTTCCGCCACTTCCGGTGCAAGAGGTGTCGTCGCGTTATAGTCGAGATATATAGGTTTCATAATAATTTGACAAAAAATATGAGCTAACATTTCTGTCAACAATTGCTATTTAAGCAAAGGAGATGACTGGTGTTAATTTCAAAGACAGGAAAATTACGTTTTAACAAAATTTACTTATTGGATAGGAATATCATATTTTGCTTAACTTCGCAGGATATGAAATTTTAAGCAGTCTAATATATGTTATATTTCACATCTATCTCATTCAACAGGAGACACAGTGAGAACTTATTCGCTACGCACTGTCTACGCAGTCACGAATTTACAGTTCAAGAATGAAGTCATTTTGCGCCAGGACGAGACAACAATCCAACTCATCTGCAGGCGAGAGTTGCCAACGACCATGTTCGATGTAGTGAGCACACGGTCTGATGGAAAACGTGAAGTAAAAATGACGGCCATCAATAAAGTACACCAGGGCACTCCTCTATTGCTTGAGATCGTAGCTTCGTGCAAAGCTGATGATGACGCAAATCCATTAGATGTACGTCCAGCGTTAGAGGCTCAATCGTCTAGGTCTATCGGAATCATGAGTTGGTCCTGGCCCGGAGTTGTGGGGCAAAAACTCGGTGAAGGCCTGTTCACACAGACTTCTGGTGAGGACACTTGGACATGGTTCGATACTGAACCGATACACATCACGGATTACTATGAGTCACCAGAGAAGCTTTCAGCCGCTCTTAAAGATACCGAACAGAGAATCGCAACACTACCGCCAGACACCCAACAGTCTGCAGAGGCAGCAATCCGATGGTGGCGACACAGTCACGAGGTGTCTTCCCCAGCGGATCGCCTCGTTGCTTTCTGGATAATCCTGGAGATAATTGCCTACGCGTTGTGTTCATCAGGTTCAATCCATAAACGAGTCGTTGAGTTGCTATCTCAGGTGTTCCCTAAACTAGCTACAGCCAATAACGGCACCCTGATTAGCAAAATGGAGAAGGTGTTGTCTTATGCTCGTAACAGAACAGTACATGGTGGCAAGCGTGACATTACCGAGCCAAACGCGACTGTATTAGTAGCACGAGATACTGCTATGGCATCTATCTCGTTTCTTCTGGGCGGTCCTGTTAGAAGCTATCCTTCTCACGAATTGCTTGAAACACTTGGTATAAAGTAAAATATAACAAATGAATCCAAATGGACCTCCGGGAGCTGCCGCTCCCTCCGGCCTCTGATTCATCGCGTTAGCAATTCATTGTAGGAGATTATCGCAATATGCCGAGCACAATAGTCAATGGCATTGATCTTTACTACGAAATTCATGGGAAAGGCGCACCACTGATGCTTATCGCCGGTCTTGCCAGCGACTCCCAGAGTTGGCAGCCGATAATGAAAGACCTATCCCGGAATTACCGTGTCATTACTCCCGATAACAGAGGTGTGGGCAGAACGAAGCCATCGGATATTAATATAAGCATTCAGCAGATTGCAGATGATTGCATCTCGCTTGTCAGGCATTTGGGATTGTCATCCGTCAACATGCTTGGACATTCAATGGGAGGATTCGTGGCGCTGGATTGTGCCATCCGTTACCCTGAATATATCTCCAAATTGATACTCGCTGGAACATCAGCATTCAATTCCGAACGGAATAATGCCCTGTTGCTTGATTGGATTTCTTATCTGGAATCGGGTATGGACTTAAAGCTGTGGTTCAGAAACACTTTTTACTGGATATTTTCAAAGCGTTTCTTTGAGAACGAGAAAATAGTGAATGATGCCATTCGATTCGCAGTCGAATATCCCTATCCGCAGAGTAAAGTCGCATTTAGAAATCAAGTCATGGCTATTGCAGGATTTAACTGCCTGGAAGGGCTGTCTGCAATCACTTCGAAGACCATGATCATCTACGGGAAAGAGGACTTGCTGTTTCCCCCAGAAGAAAGTGCCAAGCTGTTACAGACAATTCCGGGAGCAAGTTTTTCTCTTATTGAGAATGCAGCCCATTCGATACACATGGAAAATCCCAGGGCATTCACTGATTGTGTCCTGAATTTTCTAAACAATTGCTAACCGTCTGATCCCGCTAAGAGGTATAGTTGCGTTGTAATCGAGATATATCGGTTTCATAATTATTGACAAAAAAAATGAAGTATAATTTCTGTCAATATTGCTATTTAAGCAAAGGAGATGACATTTGTTAATTTCAAAGACAGGAAAATTACAGTTTAATAAATTTTACTTATTGAATAGGAATCTCATATTCTGCTTAACTTCGCAGGATATGAAATTTTAAGCAGTATAATGTATGTTATCCCATGAATAGAAAATGATAAAAGATTACTATCATAATCAATTTCGAACTGATCTGGCTACATTCATGCCGGATGCGAATGTTCCCTATTTTGGGCATAGTTGGGCCTCTGATTGCCGCAATTTAGATAAGATACCAGTAGAATCAAGGCCGTATTTTCTTATTTGTATTTACTTTACTGTGCTTGTAGACCAAACCATGTATACACATTATCGCGCGGATTATGAACATTTTGCGCGGCTGACTCAATATCCGAAATTTTGCCACGGTTTGGGGCAATTCCAAAAGAACCCTCGGGAACTCCTGCTTGTTCCTGTCCAAAAAGGAATTGTAAACAAAAACATAATGGAAAAAGAACTATCTGCCGGGATGGAGCTATTTATCGATGAAGTGGTAGATTTCTTTCAAAATTACATGACACACATGAATCCAGCAGAGTTTTTTGACAAATTAATTTACGACTCCGATGTACAGATACCAAGCCTTCTTGTCATGATAAACCCGGAAATGAAAGATGATATAGTTGTTCAGGCATATGAAGCATTACGTATTGCAGTTGAAAAGAAAATTGGAAAGAAGGGTTAACAATTCGCTGGAAGGGACTGGGCAAAGCTGTGCCGTTTTTTGAAAGGCAGCATTTAATCGACATTCTATACTTTTATCAAGATATTCACTTATCAATGCCCAGCCCCTCAGCTTTGCGTTATGTGTAAGGAATAATTTAGCTTAATGTCTGAAAAACTTTACAAGTATTTACCGTCAAAATATGTAGAAAATGTATTTCATAAAGGAGAATTACTATTTCGCAATCTTACTTACTTCAGGCAATATGAGTGTGAAAAGCGAGGAGACCCATTAGAGGGGTATCATAGAGATAACCCGGATAATGATATAACAATTACTAACTTATCAAAGGGAAAAAAGATTAAAGGCGATTTTTCTTTTCTCAATACGACAGATTCAGACATTATATATGTATTTTGCATGTCAAGAAATCATAGTCCAGAGTTATATAAAGAGTTCAATTGTAATGCTTTTATAGAGGTAACAGATGTGACGAAATTTCTTCTGCGAGTTAAAGTAAAATTAAAACGCTTAATTTCCCTGCACAAAACAGGTTTACTGCACGGTGCTGTTAAATACTATGCAGCAAATAAACCGGCAGAGTTCAATATAAAGGATCCAAAAAATTTAGCATTTGCTAAAAATGAGGTATTCAAACACCAAGATGAATACAGATTAGTATTCGGAACAAAGAAGGCTTTCAAGTTGATACAAAAAATAGTAATTAATAATTTAATTGATTTTAAAAGTGAAGCAATGAAAGGCATTGCCAAAGAAAAGCGTATTACAATTGGTAATATGTCCGATATTGCAAACGTTAAATATAAAAACACATAACAAATCATTCCACATGACATTTTTCCACTGCAATCCAAAATGCAGGTGAACTCAAACGGTTAAAAAAAAACCTACAATTGTTTTTAGAAATTACCCACTTTTGCAAAAGATTCATACCTGAATTAAATTCAACGACTTCAAAATATTAAAAGTTTGACATTATTTTTTGTTTTTGGTTTCAAAAAGAAACTATGAATAGGAATACAAAATGAATTCAATTATATTTGATGGCAAAAATGTTTATCCATCTAAGATCGTATGCATTGGAAGAAATTATGTAGGCCATATTGAAGAACTCAATAATGAGGTACCAAAACAACCGGTAATATTTATTAAGCCAAATTCATCCATATCAAACGATATTTATTCTAGCAAATATGATGTAATCCATTTTGAAGGTGAAATCTCCTTTCTAATCAGTTCTGATAAACTGAAGGGGGTGGGATTTGGATTGGACCTTACAAAGAGAGACGTTCAATCTAATTTGAGATCCAAGGGGCTGCCATGGGAACGCGCTAAGTCTTTCGATAAATCTGCAGTATTTAGTGAGTTCGTAACTTTCAGAGGTAATATTAATGATTTGAATATGGAGCTTTATATAAATGGCAGTTTGGTACAGGAGGGCGGCTGTGATTTAATGTTAACTAAGCCAGGCGAAATATTAAATGAGGTTAATGGTTTTCTTTCATTTGAGGACGGTGATTTAATAATGACTGGAACTCCAAAAGGCGTAGGTCCTATTAAATCTGGTGATAAGTTTAACGGAAAGATATTTGAAAAAAGAAAATTGGTAGTAGAAGGTTGCTGGGTAGTAAAGTAAGAATATGAAAAGTGTTGTATTACGCCGTGATAGACGCCATCGGTTTAACAGTGCTCTTGCTATAATTCATCTTACTGATAAGATCTTTCACTTTCGCAAGTATTTTTTTTCTTGCATAAACAATCTCATATACTGCTTAAATTATAAATAATATTTCTTGCTTAATTAGGCAAGGAATATCTCGAATTTCTTGACATTGTATTTACAGAAAGCTTCTATATGAAGCAGGATATAAATATATAAAGGACATTTATATTGATCACTTCTATGATAGGTACTTATATACTGTGCAACTTCGCAGTATATGATATTTTAAGCAGTATAATATATATTAGGATGTCCGTTGAAAATATAGACGTATGAATAAGAAATCATTTCAGGACTATTATCCGGATGAACTAAGCTATTGCTATGGTTGCGGTCGACTCAATGAGCACGGTCTGCATCTCAAGAGCTATTGGGATGAGGAGGAGACAGTTGCCATCTTCCATCCTAAGCCATATCACATTGCGATTCCCGGTTACGTTTATGGCGGCTTGATTGCTTCGTTAATCGACTGCCACTGCACAGGTACGGCTTCGGCAGCGTCATACCGGAAAGAAGGACGTGAGATGGGTACTGACCCACCATTGCGTTTCGTCACGGCGTCATTGCAGGTGGAGTATTTGCGTCCGACGCCACTTGGAGTGCCTCTTGAGGTCCGCGGGAGGGTTAAGGAGGTTAAGGGTCGGAAGGTGGTGGTGAGTGCTACGGTCTCGGCTGAGGGGGAGCTGTGCGCACGAGGTCAGGTAGTTGCGGTGCAGATGCCGGCGCATATGATGACAAAGGGGGCAACGACCTAACCTATCGCTGCAGTCGGACCCGTTCAACTCGACTTTAGACAATCAGTAATTTCTTTGGAATAATCAACTGTAAATATCATTTTAATAAGATGCCTGAAAAAATTTAAGTTAAAAATTGCTTAATCGGGCACTTTTTTATTGACTATAAAATACGAGAAAAAAGAAATTAATATCAAATTTTAAAAATTCAGGAGTACAAGTATGAGTACTGTCTCAATTCTATCAACAAACGGTATTGGAAAAAATTTCATACCCAAAAAATACCTACCCGATGGAAAAGATGAATATTATCTTCGTAACATACAAGCTTCTCAGCCCAAAGACCGCTGGCGTCATTTGAGCTCAAAAGAAGTTGAGCAACTTGTAGAAAACAACAATACTTCTGTTAATTGGGACGAAATATTCGTCACCGATCAATTTGATACTGCTCAAATAAAAAATAATGAATTCTTCGGGCTTATCAGAATCGGAAATGTACGAAATGTAATCCTTGAACATCATGACCTAAAGGTTCCGGTTGGTATTACGAACAGCACAATTATAGCTTGTGACATAGGAAATGATGTTGCCATTCATGATGTTCGGTATTTGTCAAATTTCATTATTGGTGATCGTTGTATCTTATCCAGCATCGATGAAATGCAAACAACTAACTATGCAAAATTCGGTAATGGAATTATTAAAGAAGGTGAAAAAGAAAAAGTCCGCATATGGCTTGACCTGATAAACGAGACCGGTTCTCGAGGAATAATACCTTTTGACAGCATAATACCTGCAGATGCTTATATCTGGGCAAAGTATCGGGATGATATTGCATTACAAGAAAAACTGAAAAATATAACACAAAACAGTTATGATTCCCGACGTGGTTTCTATGGCACGATCGGAGAACAGTGCGTAATTAAAAATTCCCGCACTCTTAAGGATGTTCAGATCGGTTCACATTGCTATATTAAGGGAGTCAATAAACTTAAGAATCTAACAATAAAATCTTCAGAGTCAGAACGAACACAGATAGGAGAGGGCGTTGAATTAGTTAATGGCATTATTGGATATGGCTGCCATATTTTTTACGGCTGTAAAGCAGTACGATTTATTTTAGGGGATAATTCAAGCTTGAAATATGGAGCACGGCTTATCCACTCATTTCTTGGAGCTAATTCAACTATTTCATGCTGTGAAGTGCTCTACAGTCTTATATTTCCTGCACACGAACAACATCATAATAATTCATTTCTGGTTGCAGCGGTTATAATGGGTCAAAGCAATATAGCTGCAGGTGCAACGATCGGTTCAAATCACAACAGCAGAGCTAATGATAACGAGATCCAGGCAGGTCGCGGATTCTGGCCGGGATTATGCACGAGCATTAAACATTCATGTCGTTTTGCTTCTTTCGTACTACTTTCCAAAGCTGATTATCCGTACGAGCTTGATATCACATTGCCGTTCTCGCTTCTCAACAACAATACAGCGAAGGACCAATTGGAAATTATGCCTGCATTCTGGTGGTTATATAATATGTATGCCCTCGCCAGGAACTCATGGAAATTTCACAAACGTGATAAGCGTAAAGGAAAATTCCAAAATATCGAGTTTGATTCTTTGGCACCCGACACCATTGAAGAAATATTCAATGCGTGTCAATTATTGGAAATATGGGCCGCTAAAGCAAGTTTACGCAGCAAAGGTGATTCAACTGATGATAAAAACGATACAGAACTCGCCAAAATTGGACTTGGGCTTTTATTGGGAGCTGAAGAGCAAGTAAATTGTTTAGATATCCTTGGGGAAAACATGGAGAAATCAAAGCGAAAGGTTGTGATCCTCAAAGCATACAAGGCATATCATGCATATCGCGATATGCTTCATTATTACGCTGTTAAAAATTTATTGGAATATTTAAAAACAAATCTTGAAGTTGGATTTTCATCAATGTGTGATGCTCTGAAAGGCACACGTGAAAAAAATTGGATAAACCTCGGTGGACAACTTATTCCTGAGCAACAGGTCGATCAAATTCGATCCGATATTGTCTCAGGCAAACTTAGCAATTGGGATAAAATCCATCACAGGTATAATACTCTTTGGGAAAAATACCCGTTTGAGAAACAAAAGCATGCATTTGCCACGCTTTGCGAAATACTTGGAACAGATAAGCCAACAAATGAACAATGGATATCGGCATTGGATAAAGCGGTAGAAATCCAGAAATTCATCAGGGACCAGGTTTATATCTCAAGGAAAAAAGACTTTGACAACCCGTTTCGCCAGGCAACATATAGAAATACGGCTGAAATGACTGCTGCAATTGGCACCATCGAAGATAATAGTTTTATTGATCAGGTACGAAAAGAAACAGAAGACTTTAAGAAAATGGTAGCTAATATTAAAAAAAGAAGTTGAGATCATCAAATCAATTACAATAACTTAAATTTATTTTGAAAGGAGTTAAGCGATGAATTTGACAGAAGAAAAATATTCAAAGTATGCATTAGTCCGGGAAATGATAGATACTATCGATGTGGTGAAAAATTTTAATCCGGAACAGACAAAAGATGTTGCAGAGAAAATTAAATCTGTTGGCAGGCTTCTACTTACCGGTGAAGGTTCGAGCCGGATCTTTCCTGCAAAAAATGCTATTCGCAAAGCGCTTACAATGGGACTGGATCTCTGTATTGCAACTGATGGTTCTCGTCAGGCATCACAATATGATCTCTTAAAATTTGCTGTTTTTTGCGCATCGAATTCAGGAAGAACCAAAGAGGTAGTTCTCCTTGCAAAAAAGCTGGCTGGTCTTGGAAACAAGAATCGTTTTGCTTTATCTGCCAACAAAGGAACTCTTTTGGAAGAAGCTTGCGCAGAAACTTTTATTCTCACATGTGGCTGGGAACAAGCAGTAGCAGCCACCAAAAGTGTTATTGAACAAGCATTATTTTATGAATCGATCCTCTGGCATATAGCTAATAAAAATGATGCCAATGTTTGCTCTGAATTAGCACAGAAAATCGAAACGGCCTTAACATTACCGATCGATTCGAGTATTATTGAAGCAGCAACTAAAGCACCAACGATCTACTTTGCCGGTTATAACGATGGTGTGGCTGAAGAGCTGACTCTTAAGACAAATGAGATCACCAGGAAAAAGTCTGACTTTTTGGAAGGCACTTATGCTGTTCACGGCATTGAAGAAGTAATGGATAAGAATGATATTGTTTTTGTAATTGATCCGATCGATGATGAAATTGAAAAATTCCAGGATGTTTTAGTAAAAGGAGTCGGGCTTAATGTAGTAGCTATTGCTAATAGAGAAACGCCTTTCACTACTATACTTGTGCCGGATGCCGGTGAGATGAATCCTCATGTATATTTAAGTGCCGGTTGGAATTTATTGGTTGAGATCGGTTTAGCTTTGAATATTGATCTGGATAAACCGGAGCGTGCACGTAAAGTTGGAAATGAGTTTATTGGGTAGGATAGTATAATTTAATTTTGCATGCTTCATAATTATGATGTAACCGTTATGAAAAAGAATGTTAAACCGCGCAACTATGCAGGATATAATAATTTACGCAGTATAATATATGTAGTGCTTCATCAATATATTTTAATTAGAAACATAAAATAATAATTTAGAAATGAATATCAAAAACGTCATTTTCCTTTCTCTTATATTATTAATTCTAGTTTCATGTGAAAACCCTTATGCACACGAAGGCGATTATTATGAATATTGGTTATGCTCTTGTAATCTTGATGGATCAGATTTTACCTATCATTACTTTTTAGGTGATGATGCGGATGGTTGTTATAATTGTGGTAAAGTTTACTTTACTCCAGATGATTCAAAAGTAATTATTAAATATGAATGTTATTACTTTATGAATTTTGATGGCAGTGATTCTGTTGAAATTAATTTCCCAGTTTCACCTTTAAATGAAATTGTAATATCTCCTGATGGAAACAAAATTGCTTATAATGCTTTTGATATTTATATTATGGACAGTAATGGCGAAAATTGGCAAAATCTAACCAATTCCGGTAACTGGTGGCAAAAATATCCATCATTTTCAGCTGATAGTAAATCACTTATTTTTTCTGGTAGGATAGATACAGTTGCAAACACTATTTCAATTTCATCCATTGACATTGAGACAAACATTATCTCTGACGTCGTAACTGATTCTCTTGAAATGACTCAACGTTATTATTTTCGCAACCCACGTTTCCATCCAAATGGTGAAAAAATATATTATTTACTATATGACAGAAATTCTGTTGAACGGAAAAGTAGGTTATATTCTGTAAAAATCGATGGTTCTGAAAAAATTTTACTTATTGAAGGTTACATGAATTATACAGCAGTTGATTTCTCTGAAGATGGTACTAAAATGGTCTTCGATTTTAATAATCAGCTATATACGATCAATAATGACAATGAAATTAACAATTTAAACATAACTGGTCGTTCTCCAATAATTTCTAAAAATGGTTCTAAAATCCTCTATTTTGATTATAATGTTAATGGTGTTAATTGTGTTAATATAGTTGACTATGATGGTTTACATAAAAAGTCTATTTGTCTTGGAAAAAATGCTGCTTTTTCAAGTGATGATTCCAAAATTTTTGTTGTAAAAGATAAATTAATTTCGTCAGTTAAATAATCCTAACCACCGCTTCACCTGACAGAAACGCAGTGGGTTTTTAATTCTCTAGTTAAGATGGCATTAAAAAGTCAGTATGGTAATTTATAGTTTATCTGCATTATGCGTTTCTGCAGGTAAGCTTATCCATTAGGAGGTAATATGAAATTAGTACTCAATGCAATAGGTTTATCTTTAAATATCATTGGTTGTATTCTCATTTTTTGTGAAAGTTTTAAGTTGAGAATCTTCTATGACAAAAAAGAACCTGTCCTTAAACTTGCAAAAGGACGAAACAATTGGTCTTGGCGAAATATTAACAGAATAGGATTGGGGTTCCTTTTTGCTGGATTCATACTGCAACTAGCCTCCAATTTTGCTGGATTCATACTGCAACTAGCCTCCAATGTCGTGGATTAATATCCAAGTAGCCATAAACAATGACGCACAAAGGGTGCAAAACATAGGGACCAAACACCAATAGCTGATTTTAAGCTTACAAGTATTGTTTTTATCGGCAACAACGCAGTTATTTTCATTAATAGTAAGCCCATAATATTTTATCGTCCTGAATTTATCTATGGCATTTAATAATTGTTTCATTGATTAAACCTCCTAACCTGTCATTTGAGCCGACCGCTAAAGCGGCGGCTCAATTCCGCGTTAGACTGCCAATTCATGTTTTTCTTTGCAAAAATGGAGAAAATAGATGGTGAAATTTAAACGAATGACTAAGAAAGAATTTCAATCATACATAAATACTGTAATAGATGAACTTCCCAAAGAATTTATTCGTGCAGGTGTTCGGGATCAAAAGAAAGCGATAAGATAAGCGAAAGAACAAATAGAAAGAATTCTACCAAACGGATTAGAGACACCAAATAATTTTCTTTATTCTATTTTTGATAAGGTCACCTCAAATAAAGTAGGCATTTTATGGTATGAAATACGTGAAAAAGAAGGAATTAAACACGCTTTTATATGTGATATTTCCATAAATAAGAATCATAGAAGAAAAGGATATGGGACTCAAGCCTTTCAAGTACTGGAAAAAGAAGTGAAAAATAAAGGATTATCTACCATCAAACTGCATGTGTTTGGTCATAATAAACTGGCAATAACATTGTATAAAAAATTAGGTTACAAGGCAACAAATGTTCTTATGTCAAAAGATTTGTCTGTCAACAATCAGGCAGTCTAACCACCGCTTCACTTGATAGAAACGCAGGCGGGTTTTGAATTTTTCTGGATTGATAGAATCTCGCGAATGGCTGGGCTTCGAAAACTTCCTACTTCGTCCCAAATACTTTCTGGACTGCGGCGTGACATGTCGTAATGGTTCGGATTGTTGAAAAACGATGTAGGATGAACCTGCATCCATCTGATTTTTGTTTGGATATTATTGAATGCTTATTCGTGCTTTAACAACTTTTCACTTCTGGTTCGGATCGCACTTCTTTACATAAGCGCCAAGTTCTTTTGCAAAATCAGAAACAAGCACGATTCTCTTATAATCAATAGGCACGTTATTTAAGTACTGAAGCACAAGATATTGTTTCTTGTCATTAGGAAATACACCAGCAAAGAAAAATCCTAAATCTTCGATATCCTCTACATAATTCACGGAGTTCTCATCACACATATCGAGATAGAGATTTATTGTTTCGATCTTCTTCTGGCAGAGTTCTCTGAGGCGTTGCCTGATCTCCAGCTTTATATTCTCACCGCAGTCATTGATGTAGATATTTGCAAAATTGAGTGAATCTTTTACTTCGATTTCCACATCGGATTGCACCATTTCTTTTGATCCCATATCGGATTTATCAGATATTTTTATCCTTGCATCAACCTGCGCATTATGATAGATTTTTTCAATTATATTTTTATGTTTTTCTGTTGAGAACACATTCACGTCTTGATCTATCAGTTTAAAATAACTCAGCACAAGGGTTTCTCTCTGAGCCCCCTGCTCATTCATCCCTTCAAATATTTTCGAGGGTGACAATCCTATGAGAATTGCACAATCTTTGAACCCAGCCCTCATCAATGTTTTTTGTGAATAAGGATGCGTGGTCACGCCTTTGGCAAACATGCCCTTGATCCCTTTTTCAACTGCCTGCTTATCAAGGAATTCTGTGAGTTTAGTCATGCAGCCCTGTCCCCGGAATTTTGGTTTTGTGAATGCCATTCCGAGTTCGGGAATATCTTTCTTCCTGCCAAAACATTCCAGGGCACAATGTCCCATCACCTCATCGTTTATATCACTCACTGCCACTGCGGATATCAGTTCGGCGGATTTTGACATTTCTATAAGCCGTTCAGGATAATAAATGTTTTCCATAATGTAAGTATAGCCGTATGTTCGATAGGCACATTGCGAAATTTCTATCGCCTGCTTTTTTTGTAAAAGCTCCACATTGAAAGGTATGGCAACTCGCTCTTTTTTTGATTTATACTTTGGCTGTTCGAAAGCTTCCATCTCAGATTTAAGGAAATATTTTTCGACATGCTTCTGATCTACGAACTTTACGAGGTGTACTTCCTTACCTCCGTAACCCATGTTATGAAATGACAACTGATCAACGCTTCCCTTCATGAGCCGAAATCCGAGTCCGACCTGCTCGTCTCCGTCCAATGATTTTTCTGCAGAAAAATCCGCTACCTGGCTTGGATCGAAAGGTAAACCTTTATCCTTAATAATAACCTTGAATTCTACTGGGGTAAGCTCGCAGATAACATCAAATGCGGCATCCTCATCTGGCAGAAAAGCATGTTTCACCACATTAGTGATCGCCTCTTCTACTGCAACATTGAAAAATGTAATATCCTTCTGCGAAAATTTTGCCAGACGAGCCAGTTCATTTATAAACGCCTGTGCAGCAGACAGATATGCAAGATCAACAGGTAAATGCAATGTCGAAATTTTCTTTATTTCCATGGAACCTCCGTGAGAAAAAATGGTCTTCTATGATATTTTAATGTCAAGGTCTGTGAATTATTTTTCTTGCATTAATAATAAAAAGATTTAAACTATAGATCAATTAAATGGCAGGAGGACACAATGCCTAATAGTACGCATGAAGATATACGTGAACTATCTTCAGATACAATTAATATGAGCCGCGCGCTCAACTCACTCATCGAAGAGCTTGAAGCAATTGATTGGTATAATCAGCGTGTTGATGTGTGTGATGATCAGGAACTTGCTTCAATACTTGCCCATAACAGGGATGAGGAAAAAGAGCATGCTTCGATGTTGCTCGAATGGATACGCAGACAGGATCCCGCTTTTGACCATGAATTAAAGGATTATTTATTTACGAAAGGTTCACTCACAGATATTGAACACGGGCAGCACGAATAATATTTGAACTGTTGATTATGCTAAGTTCTAAATTCTGATTTTTTTTAGTAAATTAGAGCTTTAATGTAAGCTGGTGAGGTAAATTTATCTCGTCCTTTTCAAGATTGGATATGCTTATTCCGAGCAGTCGAATACTACACTTATTCACAAGTGTTTCTTCAAGAAGAGAATTAACCGTTTTGATAATTATGTTCTTATCTTGTGTGGGCTTTGCAATCGTTCTACTTCTTGTCGCCTGACAGAAATCAGGATATTTTATCTTCAGTGTGATCGTTCGTCCGGCGACATTATGTTTCTTTAATCTTTCTTCAATTTTCTCAGCACATTTCGCTAAATATTCCTTCATCTCATGCATATCATCAATATCTGTTGCAAAGGTGTTCTCATTACCAATTGACTTTATATTCCGCTCAGAAGTAACCTCCCTCTTATCAATTCCCCTCACAATGTAGTAATAATATTTCCCGGCTTTTCCAAAATGGCGTATCAGTTCACCAAGCGTTTGCTCTTTTAAATCCTTTCCGTTAAGAATGCCAAGCATCTGCATTTTCTTCTCGGTCACTTTGCCGATACCGTAGAATTTACCGATGGGAAGCCCTTCCAACACTTCTTTTGCTTTATCGGGAGGAATGACAACAAGTCCGTCCGGTTTATCCATATCGGACGCAATTTTTGCCAAAAACATATTATATGAAACACCCGCTGAAGCTGTTAATCCTATTTTCTGGAATATTCTCTTTTTGATATCTTTTGCGATTAGAGTTGCTGACTTCATACCCTTTTTATTATAGGTCACATCAAGGTATGCCTCATCAATGGATACGGGTTCGACAAGTTGTGAATAATCTTCAAATATTCTTCTAATCTGTTTTGATATCCGGCTATACACCTCATGCCTGCCATGAACAAATATTGCATGTGGGCAAAGTCTGTATGCAACAGCACTTGCCATCGCAGAATGTATGCCATATTTTCTGGCTTCATATGAACATGTGGCGACAACTCCCCTACTGTTCGGGTCGCCGCCAACGATGAGTGGTTTTCCTCTGTATTCAGGATTATCACGCACCTCTACTGCTGCAAAGAATGCGTCCATGTCGATATGGATGATTTTTCGAATGGGTTGCTCGGGCTTCATTATAGTTTTATAAATACTTAGAATCATGTAACATTTTAACTAATAATGTTTTGAGATTCCCAATCAAGTTGGGAATGACCTGAATTTTATAACTATAAAATTTATTATTCATCGTACCAACCTTCTGATAAATCCTCCCATTCGGGATTCTGACTTGCTATAAGATCAATTTCCCATTGTCTATACCATTTCTTTAACTGTTTTTCTCATTGAATAGCATATATAGGTTTGTTGCAATAATAAGCCCAATTCCGTTTAGACGATGCGTCATTTGATGTTTGACTTGATACTAATTTTAACATCATTTCTGATTATTGCTTCAACAGTTTTTATTCTCATAAATCCAAATTTTTCATAAAGATTCACAGCTGGTTTTGCAGATTCATAGACTGTTAAATAACAAGAAGTCAAAGGTTCGGTTGAAAGAAATAATTGCAGCAAATATTCTCCAATCGATTTCCCTCTATAATCAGGATGAACACAGATTGAATAGAGATATTTCTTATTTTTCTTTGGAATTAAATAACCAATACACGAACCAATAATATTGTCTTTATTATGACAAATATAGGTAAGCTTTGGAATTGGTGATTTAGGAAATGATTGAAGCATTTTTTCCCAATTACTGTTCATATAATCTTTATCATCAGAATAACAGAGATAATGAAAATCAATCAACTTTTTATAATTACTTATGTTTTTTGAAATTGTGAAATTTGAATTTAACTCAGGATTAGGTTTATAATAATCTTTATTGCATTCATATTTATGCATAAAGTCGATCCCATTTATTCTATTTAGAATATTCTTCGAATCGAAGCAATGTGAAAATGTTAGATAACTTTTATTATTGTTTTTTATCAATCCAGAAATATTATCAAATAGTTGATTACTTAAATCATCTTTCCAATTAGAACTAAAATACAATTTTATTGATATTTTTTTATTAAAAAATTCTAAATGAATAAAACCGAGATAGAGCCCATTATCTGTAATTAAATAAATATCATCATTTTCATTTATATATCTAATAATTTTATCTTTTGCTTCTGATTGAATTTGATTAACAAACTCTATCATGTTGTTAAAATCTATTAAATGTTTCTTTTTCTTTACAATTTTTTTTCCTTTATTCAAAATCAATTTCACATAACACTTCTATTCGCTCAATAATTTCTTTCCTTTTTCAGATAAAATACGATAATCACCTTTTCGAACTGTCCATCCCCTGTCATCAAAATATGAAAGAAGCAGAAGGCATATCTTCCTGTTTGCCTGTAAGTTATCCCGGAAATCAGCAAGTTCGAGCGTAACGTGCTTTTTAAAATGTGCAATTAAAACATTCTTTGCTTTCTCAATAATTTCTGCATGAATAAATGAACCTTCGATCGTGATGATTTTTTTATTTTCAACAAGATAATTGATGATATCATGCAACTCTTTCTGAGAAATTTTCTGAGCCAGTGCAAAATCTTTTATCTCACTCATCAAAGAAACTTTCATGTCCGAAGCAACTATAAATTGATTAATTTTTTGAATCCTCTTGATCTCTTCATCTGATAAACTGGTCGCTTGTCTGTGAAGCGCAAACGTTCCTGCGATTTTATCGAGAATCCCCTCATTACTCATTTCTTTGAGAATAATACTTAAAATTGCATTGTCATATTCATTATTCAGATTCAGAAGACTCGATAATTCTTCGAATGTTTTTCCCTTTTTTATAAGAGGATTATCTTGATGATGCGCTGTTAGTATTTTTGTAATTTTATCTTTTAAAATGATAATTTTTGACGTGGTGATAAGTAATTCTTCGTTGTTTACTTCTCGTGTTTCAATATCCTCCGGGAAAGATGTGTGTATAATTCTTCTGAGTTCCTGCTCAGGTGTATTAGAAATTTCCGTTAAATATTTTAGAGAGACTGCATGGGGTTGTTTTCTGACTTCTGCAGCTAAAAATGCTGACAAGCCGCCGTCTGCAATACTCTGAAGATGCTGTGTAACTTTTGTAGTTCTCTTCTTATGATGTAGAGGATAGGTATCGAGAATCTTTCCCCCGCCAAGAGTAATATCTCCGGATGTGCTCCGGATAATGAAAGAGTCTCCATAAACAGGAAAACAATCTTTATCAAGATGAATTTGCACCAATCCTGTCTCACCACCCTGCATACTGTTTTTATCGAGCAGATGCAGCCGCGCCTGGTCCTCAAAAGTGCCCATGAGAAAAAGAGCATAATTCCATGTGCCGAATGTTCTTTCGTGTTCAAAGAAAGTGAGTGTTGCATCGATCATTTTGGAGGGTTGAACCACACATTCAGAAACAAGCATTCCTCGCTGAAAATCCTGTATATCTAATCCCACCACATTCAAAGAAGCTCGCTGACCGGACACCACTTCATCCACATCTTTCCCGTGATGCTCCATTTTGCGTATCCGCAACTCCTTTCCACCCGGAAGTAAATACAAAACAGTATTCTTCGTTGCTCTCCCTTGCAAGACAGAGCCGTTTATGACGGTTCCGAATCCCTGAACACTGAAAATTCTATCAATGTACATTCGGAAAAAACTACCGGTTGAACGCTGATCAATATGTTCTGTGATCTTGATGATCTCTTTCAGCAACTCCTCAATTCCTGAATTATTTTTCACTGAAGTCCTTATGATGGAAACATGTTCAAGAAAAGTGCCGGACACAAACTTACTTATCTCAAGCTCCACGAGTTCCAATATTTCCTCATCAACCGTATCGCTTTTTGTCAGAGCAATAATACCGTTCTTGATCCCAAGAAGTTCCATGATGTGCAGATGCTCCCTGGTCTGAGGCATGATACTGCTGTCTGCAGCAATTGTAAAAAGTACAAAATCGATGGTACTTGCTCCTGAGATCATGGTATTGATAAAATCCTTGTGCCCGGGTACATCGATGATACCAATACTGTTTCCATTCGGCAGATCAAGGTGTGTAAAACCGAGATGGATAGTGATCCCGCGCTGTTTTTCATCCTTATGAGTATCGCAGTCAAAATTGGTAAGTGCTTTTATAAGCGCAGTCTTCCCGTGGTCAACATGACCGGCTGTACCCATTATCAAATGCTTCATGATGTTACGTGAATATGATCTTTTTTACCTGTTCTGCTATGTATGCAAGCTGTTCTTTGTTCAAAGTAAAAATATCAAACATAAGTGATCGTTCACGAAGAATGCCAAGGATCGGTTTTTCTAATTGCAATAATTTATGATGAAGCTGCTCTGGAGTAAGTTTCGATTTAGAAAGATCGAGCTTAATAGCATAGCTGGGAATCTCAACCTGTGGAAGTGTCCCTCCACCGCACCGAGCAATGTTATCAATAATTTTATTGGGAATTTTCTCTCTTGATAGAAGCTTAGAAAATTTTTCTGCCTTCTTCTTCAGCCCTTCTTTTTTCTGATTCAGCATGCGGAATACAGGTACATTTGTAATTAGTGATTCATCCTTGAGATAGCACCTTAATACTGTAGAAAGCGCAGCCAGAGTCATTTTACCAACACGTAGAACTCGCATGAGAGGAGATTTCTTTAATTTCCGAATATACTCCTTTTTTCCTGCAATGATGCCTGCCTGTGGTCCCCCCAGAAGTTTATCGCAACTAAACATCACAAGATCGGCACCTGATCGCAATGCAGTATGGACATCAGGTTCGGTTTCCAGGGGCAGTCCCTTCGGTTTCCTAAGCAGTCCCGACCCCATATCAAACATACAGATAAGTCCATGAGCATGTGCCAGTTCCGCCAGCGCATCGATCTCAACTTCATCAGAAAATCCCTGGATATAATAATTAGATTTATGAGCTTTGAACAACACCGCAGTCTCATTAGTAAGTGCTACTTCGTAATCTGAAATGCGTGTACGGTTCGTTGTGCCGACTTCTACCATAATTGCACCGCTTTGCTGCATAATATCCGGGATTCGGAAGGAGCCCCCTATCTCAATAAGTTCACCGCGTGAGATCATTGCTTCCTTGCCAAAGCAGAGTGTATTGAGTGAAAGAAAAACTCCTGCTGCATTATTATTTACAACAACAGCATCCTCAGCTCCTGTGATGAAAGTAATAAGATCGGTAATATGATCTTCCCTGTGTCCCCGTTTGCCTTTTTCACAATCGAACTCAAGATTTGAGTATCCTTCAATTATCCTCGAAACCTCTTTTGTGAGCGCAGAACCCAAAGGTGCGCGTCCAAGATTTGTATGTAGGACAACACCCGTCGCATTGATCATCGGTTTTAAGGATGAAGTGCCGATGTTATATATTCTCTGCTTGATCATGGTGTGTAGCTTATCTTCAGATGGCATTCTCTTCCCTTTAAGAACAGATTCTCTGACCTTATTTAATACCTGGCGGATCGAGAAAACTGTAAGTTCTTCTCCAAATTCAGTAATGAGATTTTTAATTTCAGAGTTCTTCTTCAATGTATCCACTCCGGGAATTCTTCTGAGTTCGTTTTTATCCATTTTATATCCTATTTTTTAAATAAAAAAATGGCCGAGAGGGCAGGAATCGAACCTGCCATGGACGGTGTTATCCGCTCACTACTGATTTTGAAGACCAGCTGGAACACCAGTTCCTACCTCTCAACCGAAAGCTATTTTAGGTTTTCAGGAATCCACTATTTCAGGAAGACCATTGATCTGGTCTGTGAAATGGAATCTCCTTGTAGTCTATAAAAATAAACTCCGCTTGCAACTGCTTTATCATTCTGATCGAAGCCGTTCCACACGATATCACCTTCAGTGTCTTCAAGTGTAAATTCTTTTACGACATCACCTTTAACATTATATATAGTGATGACAGCATTTTCAGAATTTTTGGGTAATGAATAAGATATTGAAGTAGAACCCTTAAAAGGATTGGGTGCATTCTGCCTGATATAGATCATATTGCTGTGAGGATCGTCAGCCGAAACCACTTGATGATAGTACAAAGCTCCCATATCTGCAATTGTGCCGTCAGGATCAGGAGGTGAGGAAGGATCACCGGCATCAATACAAGGAGAAGTCTCTTGCAGGTTCCAATCAGCAGTTAAGCCATTATACGCATTTCCATCTCCTGCAGTAGGATTTATAAACTGGGGATCATCACTGATATTACCGGTTCCAGAATATCCGCCTGAGATACAGGAGTAATTCACTACTGGATTACCGCTAAAGGTCGTGAATATCAAACCATCATGAATGATGATCGTGTTCAACACATTCGGATAAGAGGATATAAGATAAATACAAGCATAGCCCCCAGTGTTATTTGCAATTGTATTATTGATAAGTGATGCATCAGAACCATTCTTCATTCCAATTGCACCTGCAAAGGTTGCTTCGTTATTCACGATAATATTGTGTGAAATTTCTACTGTTGCATTATCAAGAACGATACCGCCTGAGAGGATTGAGCTAAAGTTATTTGCAATTATATTACCCGAAATAAGCACATCGCTCGCGTCCAGCACATTTATAGCAGGACCTTTTTGAGAAGTGTTTGTATTCTCATAAAAAGTGCTGTTGAGTATATCTACAGAAGAATTATCAATATCCACTGCGCTTTCTGTCGAACCCGTGAAATAGCATAAGAAGATCACATTATCTTCCTGGCTATCAATGAGCTTGATACCTTTCCAGGTATCATCGGTTGAGAAGTTTATCAAACCCCGCTCGGAGCCATGGGCATTTATTTGGCCTTTCACTTCAATCTTGCTGTTGTTATTTACAACAATGTTCGTGCTTGGCTCGATTGTGAGTACCGCACCAACAGGAACTGTTACATCTCCTGTTATAGTATATGTGCCGTAGGTGGGTGACCATGTACCAGCTGCCTGACCTGAAATATTCGTAGGATTGATCACAGTGATAAAATCTTCCTGCAGAAGTTCGTCACTATCAGCTCCTTCATATATAGTAAGAGAAACATCGTAAGAACCAACGGTCGTATAAGTCCATTCCGGATTTTCTTCGTAGCTGTCAATAGTACCATCATTATTGAAGTCCCATTCCCACGTATCAGGGGCTCCTGAAGAAGTACTTGTAAATTGAACTGTGAGTTCCGGTGGTCCCTGAGTAATATTTGCAGTAAAGTTTGCATATAATCCTAAAGACTGAATTGCAGCATCCAATGCAGCGCTTACACTGCCCACACCGTTGTCTCCATAGAACAGTTTATACTCACCACCAATGACAGCGAAGAATGGAATGTATCCGTTCCCATATTGGCCATAGAATGGATCGATATCATAAGAGTAAAAATAGGTTGCTCCATAGGAAGTCCAATTTGTCTCAGAGAGGATATAACAATGACCTGTTCCCTGGTAGTTTTGCCAGATAGTTTCTAATTGCGGCGCCGCCGCAGTACAGCCACCTCAACCAGTACCTCCCCAGAAAAATACTATTGCTTTCTGAGCATCGATGAGATCATAAATATTATGTGAAGTTCCAGTGTTATCAGTCCAGCTGAAATTTGATACAACATCCCCTACCTGATATGCAGCAAAAGCTGTTGCTGAGAGAAGTAATAAAAATAAAAGTACAGCTATTTTTTTCATCTGCACCTCCTGAATTTATTTTTTTCATTCGAAATTCCTACAAAAAGTTGTCAAATTTTTCTGCAATTATTTTAAGGTTAAAATTGACCCAATCGAATGGGAAAAAATGGAATATTTATACTAAATCTATCACTAATTAGCTTGTAAATTTTAGATATTCCATTATGAGTGGTGCACATAAAAAAAGAAGCAGGACGAGAAATTCTGCTTCTAAGAAATGTATTAGTTTTTTGAAATTATCTCATTAATATCAATCTTTGGGTTCTTTCAATATCTTCTTTTGTTGTTTTGCATTATTTTATTATTGTACATCGCTTTATTTGCTTCACATTGCCATTTACAGACAACTTGTAAAGATAGACACCTGTGGAAACTGATTTTCCAAATTCATCAGCACCATTCCATTGTGCACTATGATTTCCCGCTGCCATTTGAGTATTCACAATGTTTTTGATTCTTTGTCCTTTTACATTATAAACAGTAATATCAACATCTGCAGGAGTATTCAGAGAGAAATCGATCTGCGTTGAGGTGTGTATGGAAAGAGAAAGAGGATTAGGATAGTTCTGATAAAGCTGAACAAGCACCTGCGCTTCAGGTTCAGGATCAGCACTAACAATGATGTCATCAAGATCTATTTTATACGCGGAACAGCCATACGTCCCGATGACCATAAATCTATCGGGATTGTAGATCTTCATATCAGTAACAGGAACATTTGGAAGCCCTTGAGAAAGACTATACCAGTTCAGTCCCCCATTTTCAGAAAAGAATACACCGGAGTCCGTTCCCACAAATAATTTATTCTGGATATTTGGATCTATAGCAATGCAGTTCACGGGCATTTCAGGAAGATTTCCACTTATATCCAGCCAGTCCAGCCCAAGATTGATGGATTTGAATACATGTGGAGCTTCTTCATCCCAGCGAAAACCGGAAACAGTTGCATAAATCGTATTTACATTATGAGGATCGAAAGCAACCCTGGTTATCCAGCGAACAGGTAATCCTGCAGAAATATCATTCCATGAAGTTCCACTGTTATTGGAAATGTGTACTCGCCCATCATCGCTACCTGCAAGAATAAGACTTGGATCGAGTTTGGAAATTGCCATTGTTGAGATTGTATGATAGCTACTTCCATCATCACCCTGGGTAAGATCTCCGCTCACTGCTGACCATCCTGATCCACCATTTGTAGTTTTCCATACTCTATACGTGCCAAAGTAGAGAATGTCAGGATCGGTAGAGTGCATCACATAAGGCGAAGACCAATTTGTTCTGTCTCCGCTCATTGAATAAGCAATATAGTTAAAGTATGAACCACCATTGGTAGATCTGTACAAGTTGCCCCACTGATATTCTGCAAATATTCTATTAGGATTCGTATAATCTACAAGGCAGTAGAATCCATCTCCTCCCAATATTGCTTCCCAATCATTGAGTGCGCCAGTGAGTGTTCTGATAGTATTGTTGTCTTGAGTTCCACCGTAAATTCTATAAGGGTTGGTTTGATCGATCTCAATTGCATAGAATTGTGTCAGGGGAATGTTGTTTATTTTTGTCCATGAAGTACCTGAGTTTGAGCTTGTATAGAGCCCCCCGTCATTTCCTTCAATTATGAATCCTGTTGACTCGTCAATATACATTGCGTGATGATCGACATGAGCGCTATATGCAATTTCACTCCAGCTCGAGCCGCCGTTTGTTGTACGGTACAGGTTTACTCCCATGACATAGACTCGATTTTGGTCATTGGGATCAACCCTGATCTGCCCGAAATACCAGCCAAAGGTGCTGTTTATCCCCTGCAGAGCTCCATCATTGGTCGCAGTCCAACTTGCCCCGCCGTCATTGGTTTTAAATACATCGACTTGATTTGTCCTATCGTAAAAAGCATAAAGCCGATCTGGATTTGATTTTGCAATTGTAAGCCCAATTCGCCCTACATCGTTACCGGTCGGCAATCCATTTGTAAGCTCAGTCCAGGTATCGCCGCCATTTTCTGATTTCCATATACCGGAACTCGGACCAAAGGAACGTCTATAAGTCAAACCTCTCATACGCTCCCACATTGCAGCATAGAGAATATTCGGGTTGGTAGGATGTTGAACAATATCAACTGCAGCAGTAGAATCAGTGATGAAAAGTTTCCGCTGCCAGGTTTGCCCGCCGTCATTGCTGCGATAAATTCCTCTTTCGGAATTGGGAGAAAAGAGATTTCCACATGCTGCTACGAACACTCTCTGGGGATTCATATAATCTACAATAATTCTTCCAATATACCCGGATTGTTCTAAGCCAACATTGTCCCATGACATGCCACCGTTTGTAGACTTATATATTCCATTTCCAAGAAAGCTATAACTGGAGGCGTTCGCTTCACCCGTACCGACATAAAGGGTATTTGTGTTATTTGGATCAAGCGCAATAGCTCCTACAGAAATAACTGGCACATCGGTGAAAACATTTTCCCAACTCGCTCCAGCGTTTATGGTTTTATACACTCCACCTGAAGCAGCACCCACATAGTAGGTACTAAGATCATTCGGATTGACCGCCAGATCGGTTATACGCCCACCAATATTTGTGGGACCTACAAGTTCCCAGGTGTATCTGTACTGAGAAGACTCCTCGTGAAGTTTCTGCGCATCTTCCATGCTTTTGAGATAATTCTCGAGCTTGATCTTGTCATATGGATATACACGCTGGTAAGCCATCCACTCATTAGGAAGTACATCGGGCTCTTTTTTTACTTTTTCGCCGTGGGGTCTTTCCACCCAGCGTTCTGCTGGCTTGCCTTTACGGGCTGGTTTAAGAACGGAAATGATTACTACTGTAAGAATTGCAACGCATAAGAAAACGAGTATAAATATTTTATTTTTTTTTATTTTCATGATAATTATTTCAGAATTATGAATTTACTTGAATATAACATTCCCTGGTGATCGATTTTGTAAAAATATACACCATCATATAAGGAACTCACATCCATAGTCGCAGTGCCATCATGTCCTTGAATTGTGGTGATATATTCACCTTTTATATTATAGATTGTTATTGGTAAGGCATCCTGTTGATGATTAAGAGAATAGTGAATATTCAGTGTCGATGCTACTGGATTTGGATAATGCTCTATAATAGTCTGCAGTGTAGGATTTGGGTCACTGCTCACTTCTGGACAGCCCTCGCCAAATACATCAAGATAGAACATAAAGAATGGAGTCTGGTTTATTCTGATAAATCCATCGTAGGTTTGAACATTTGTCGGGTAGAAAGTGAGATCAAATGTATTACACGAACCGCATGCAACGGCGTATTCAAGAGTATTTCTGCCGGGTTCATCCGAACCGTGCAATGCAACAGTATATCCTTCCGGTGCATTAACTGTGCCGCAAAGTGTATCTCCACCTACATTTTCAATATAAAATTGCAATGTAGAAGAACTTCCCACCTGTACAGAACCAAATTCAAGACTGTCTGGATAAAAATTCATGATCGGACTCGGGAAAGGAACCTGAGTAACTGCTGCGAGTGCATCAACTCTTCCCGACCCAAAAGTATTGCTTTTGGACGCACTGAGTTCGTACGCAGTTTCTTCTAAAATTTGGTCAATCTGTGCTGGAATGAGATTGGAATTTTTTGAGAGCATCAATGCCATCACGCCGGCTGCGCAGGGTGTTGCCATAGAAGTTCCACTCCATCCACTTGCATAACCATAATTGCTGTTATAAGCGAGAGATTTGATATTGACACCCGGAGCAACAATATCAGGCCTAATTAAGCCTATTCCTGAAGGATATGGGTAATCATTAAAACCGGATATGGTTCCCCACGTGGAAGGTCCTCTGCCGGAAAAGCCAGCAATTCCGTCGCTGGAATTCGTCGCACCAATACATATAACCGAGCTTATTCCGCCTATGAGTGTTTGATCAGGATGAAGCCATGGAGGAGGGCAATCTCCGGGAGTACGGACATTATCCGGAATAGGATACATATATTGTTGATCACCTTCATTACCTGCAGCGACAGAAGCCGGCATACCTGCTGCAAGAAGTGTATTCATAGTATTTCGCCACGTTATCCTGTTCGGTGACCACGCATGCAGCCAACCTAGGGACATACTTACGAGATCCGCACCATTCGTAATAGCAAATTGAATTGCATTCCAGACACCTGATTCCGGATCACTTCCATCGCTATCCATGACCTTCAGACACATGATCTGTGCATCCGGTGCCATTCCTGTCTGAGAGCCGGCAGTGCCATCTCCGGCAACCGTACCGGAACAGTGTGTGCCATGCCCGTGATCATCCATGGGATTATTGTCATTATACCTGAAATCCCAGCCATGATTTGGATACGCAGGATCAGTCCATAAATGATCGGCCAGGTCAACATGATTATAATTCACGCCTGTATCGATAACTGCAACAACAATCCCGTTTCCTGTGTAGCCAAGATTCCATACATCATCTGCATTGACCTTTGTTACATTCCAGGTGATCTCGCGGGAGGTTGGATTGTTGGGGTTTCCTTTTTCGAACATCAGCATATTACGTATCTCATCGTGATCAATCAAGTCGATATCATCCCTTTGAGTAAGATCATATATGACCTCAGACGTAGCTTTACAGGATATGACATTCGAAATCCACAAGGGTTGTATATCCTGCACAATATCGTTGTAAGAAAAGTTCTGCAGATCATAGAGAAGATCCTGCTGATGTATATCTGAAAAAGATTGCAATTCCTGAATCACAAAACCTCTTCTTTCTGAAAGTGGAAAAAATGTACTTTGCTGTAACAGGGACTGAGGGTCATACTGTTCTTTCATTACTATATTTACGGGTATTAATTCATCTTGAGTTGTCTCCTGCAGCTTCTGCTGAAGTTGAGGAGTTAAAATATCCTGGTTGGCATACAATGCTGAGAATCCGCTCGTGATCAACAACACTGAAATAAGTATTCCGAGTTTAAAACGCATTGAGTCTCCTTATTTGAGTAATAATAATTTGTTTGTTTTAGCGATCTTACCATCCAAAGAAATACTATAAAAATATACGCCATTAGGCATTGCACTTCCACTTTCGTCAGTGCCATTCCAGGTGACAGAGTTCATGTCGGGTGTAAGTTCATAGCTTTTGACCAGTTCACCTTTTATGTTATAGATAGCTATTTGATTTATTGTATTGATATTTGTGAGGGAAGTAAACGAAATGGTTGTATATTCATCAAAAGGATTTGGTGAATTTATAACACTCACCGGATTATTTATATGAGGATCGTCGACAGAAACTCCTGTAGTGTATGAAAAATTGAGTAAAACCGAATCCGCAAGACTTGCAGCAGTAAATTTATAATAAAAATCTACTGAACCAGTAGAATTTACAGTAACAGTAAAATCTAATTTTAATGTATCACCGCTTTCAAATTCAAAAGTCCAAGGCCAAGGGACCATATGACATGCACCTCCGCCTTGATATTCATGACACCAAATCATATGCCAATCTGCTGGAATTTCCGGGTAGTCTACAAGGATTGTGAAGTCATCTGTGATCCCTTCGTTTATCACATCAAAAAACTCAGATACATATAAATAAGTGGAATCATTATATGCAGGTCCGATAACATCCTGATCAAAAGGAATGTTTACAGTCAGGTCTGCGTGCAAACTGATGACACCGAAGATCATTATACTGAAAAACACAACTGCTATTTTTTTCATCTATGCTCCTTCCACTAAAAAGTGGTTATTAATTCTAAACGTAATCCTTCAAACTGGTTACGATATCTACAAACACCGTTACGGCATACCTTTCCGCCTTTTTCCTTGCCGACAAAGAGACGCATTGTAGTGTCCTGAAATATCTCTTTACTGATCTCGGCTCCGAGCCAGGGCGGATTTTTTCCAATATCTTTTATGTTTTCATAGGAATATTCTGCAATGATAGAAAAGTCAAAATCAAAAATATTTGTATCAATCTGCAAGAGGGGTTCCCAATGATGTGATTTTTCCTGCTGATAATGTTTATCATAATACTGGTATTCCGCTTTGATGGAAAGCGGTGTCTCCCCTATCATAAAATCATACATAAGAGTGGGTGTGACCTCTTTTTCCCAGTGATTGACCTCTTCATCCTTTCTTTCAAGATGAGAAAAGCTTGCGATGAGTGTCGATGTGTCAAAGTAATGGATAGCTTCTACCCACAGGTCGCTCTGCCGAATCGTCCATGCATTGTTCCATTCTTCAGCATAATTGACTACGAACTCATTAAAGTCATCGGGCATAAATATAATTTCACCCATAACACCTTGCTGATCTTTCCCGATCGGAGAATCATACATTGGTTCATTGCTGTGATTGAGGATAGGGAGATCGTTCATACGTGAATCAAAATTTAAGTAATTATTGTATGCAACAGTAAAAGATACAATATTAAAATATGTATTAAGGTTTACATACAAGGCATGACCAATCTTTGAAATTCCTTCAGATTGGTCCATATAGCCATACTCTGCATTCAGATCAAACAAGCTGGCATCAATGTTTGTTCTTGCAGCAAAGACCTTTCTATCAAGATAATTATCACCTGCCTGCCACTCCCGCACATTGACAAAAGAAGCACCGAATTTCAGAGGATCAAAAATATCTTTCTGTATATCAAGACCTGCGACAAGGTCATTTTTAGTGTTATTATCTTCATTAGGCAAAGCTCCATATAGGGCTTTCATTTGAAAAAATTTTGGGAATATTTCTGATGAGAAACCATTGAGACGTGTATCAATGTCGAAATCTCTGTCCCTGTATGCACGCAGAGCAATACCTGAACCGAAAACCTGTTCAAAATTACCTGCACGTATAGAAAAATTATCGACTTTATATTCAAGAAAACGTTCATCCCAAGTATAGGAAACAGACTGAGAGGTGAGTCCACTCATTGCAGCATAATCATCATAACGAGGAAGATCAGCGATAAATTTCATACCAAAAGTAAAATTCTTATAAGTCAAGCGGAAACTGAACTCGTCTGAGAAATAATTCTTTAGAGAATCAACTGCATTTCTATAAACGTAGGTTGCTTCATTCAATCCGTTAATATAAAAATCATTCACTGCAAATAGAGATGTAACAAAAGATATAATGATAAGTAATAGTATGACTTTTTTCATGATCACCTCTAATATTTTTCTATTCTGTATTTAATCGGATAAAGAAATCGTGCCTTGACAGCTTTTTCATCAACAGTAATAGGTTCGAAGGTCCATTGCCGAACCGCATCAACAGCAGCTTTCTCAAAACCATAAGTGTTGTCTTTGTATGCGCTGATAATACTTACATCACCTACTGTACCATCCTCCAGGATTTCGAGATCGAGGATGATATCTGTTTGGACTTCCTCATCATGAGCTTTTTCAGGATATACTGGTGCAACATAGGTAATAAGTTCAGGTAATTCTTCAGGTTGAAACAATTCATTGAGTTCAGCTATTGTAATATCTTTATAAATAATCTTCCTGAGTTCTGCTTCAAGCTCGTACTCATCACCCTGAGTGTAACCCTCGTGCTTGTACACGATTTCACCATTTCCATTCACGATAAAAGTTCTGGGGATTGAGCTTACATTGAGCATATCACTCACGCTTTTATTTGGATCAAAAAGAGTAATGAAATCATATCCCTTTGACTTCACGAAAGATTTTGCCTTATCTTTGTCCCGTGCTTTATCAATTGTTATACATACCACATTAGCTAGATTGGCATATTCTTCTTGAAGGTCGCTCAGATGTGGGAGGGCTTTTTTACAGGGTGTGCACCACTTTGCCCAGAAATCAATGATCACTGCTTTCTTGTTTAATAGTTCTTCAGAGTTTACCTGATCTCCGTTGATATCCTCAAGAGTAAAATCCGGCATGTTATCCAGGGCGTATACGGATGAGACCAAAAAGAAGAAACTTAATATCAGGACTGAAATTATTTTCTTCATTGAATACCCCCTTTCCCAAGTAGAATATCTTCTTCTATTACATTATAGATTTTACAGGTATCTGCATTATATGGGTCCTCAAGAATTTGCAGCCAGATGTAAAGCACAATATCATCAGGAACGGTTGAAGGTAATCCCAGTTTAAAGGAAATTGGATTAGAGAAATCTTCATCACCGATGAACTTCATTCCTTTTGCAATTGCCACCTGTTCACAATATTTGTGAGAATAAATATTAACTACAGAAGAAACTTCTTCTACAAGAACATATTTGACATAAAGATCTTCCAAAGGAATGGCTTCGTTTTTCTTGATACTAATCTGCCCATACAAAGTATCAGAAATTGTGTATGAAAAATTTTTGATCTCGGCAAGAGCGTCCTGACCAAAGAATGTATTTAATGTAAAATTATACTCGTCATAAGTATCTGCTCCGGCGCCGACAATTTTGACCTGCCCCTGAAACATTGATTGTGGGATTGAATATTCCATATTATAATATTGAAGAAGATCTATTGCACCAATATCCAACTGATCTGTCCAGTGATAGTCTATGTAATAAAATTGATTTCCATACTCATTTTTTAGCTGTTTCAGGGCATCATCTGCATATGAACAGTTTATACAGGTTGAAGCTGTAAATAACTCAACTAAAACTTTTTGTGGAACCGATGGAGCAACCTGGTTTCCTACATAAAGAAAGCTGTCACGCAGAGCTTGTGCATAGTCTATGATCGTTGTATCAATACCTGCTGTCATAATGCGGTATGACACTTTATAATCAAACTCAGACAGAATATCTATCGCGATCGCAATGCTGTCCGGCGATGCTACTGCAAGCGAATTATAAAAATCCTGCATATCTGCTTTTTCCATCCCATCGTTGAGATATGTATCAGAATAATAGGTCATAATAGATGCAACATCATCATATAAAATACCATCTTCCATATGAGTGGCAAAGCGTTCTAAGTAATGCTCAAATGGTGTAACGAATGGATCAAAATGATGATTAAATCTATCGCATGAAAATGTTGATAACAGAAGTACAATTCCAATTATGCAAAATAAAACTTTTTTCATATTTTCAAACCTCTTCAATATTATTTAGGGAGAAGCACGATATAAGATGGAAGTCCCAGTACTCCAAAACGATCTAGTATCTCTTTTGTCGGGGACTTGTTCAAATCCTCTGCCTGATACCGTACAAGAACAAAATCCTTCAGAACCTCTTTAACCTTGTCGTCTTTGAATGTTGTTGCTTCCATTACAAGACAATTCTTGCACCACGTTGCCCAGAAATCAATGAGAACTGGTTTTCCTTCTTCTTTTGCTCTATCAAGACCTTCCATAATTGAAGGGGTCCAATACAACTCAGAATCTATATCTTCTGCCGTATACTCCACAACATGTTCTGTATCTTGAGCTTGTGACGAGAAAATATGGATAGCCGTATAACCATAATACAAAGCAATCACAAGAATGATCACCCCAAAGATGATCTTTATCCACTTCATCCATTTTCCGGGTTTGGGAAGGATCGAAAGTCCTGCTCCTACAAAGGGCCATGGTAATGCCATTCCCAAGCCAAGTAAGAAGGGGAGAAGCAGGCCTGCTGGATTCCCTGATGTGTATAATGTTACTGAATACAAAATTACTGAAATGAGTACTGGAGCAACGCAAGCACCTGCAAGCACTGCTGCTATCACACCCAGCAAAAAAATTGTTATGTATTTTCCCTTTCCAGTCTTTTTACCAGCCATTTTGCCCGACTGGAATTTTGTGAAATCAATTGGGAACACATCAAACATGGCAAGGGCAAGCAAAATGAATATAATCGCAATTATTATGTTAAACACTGGAGAAGAATTTATTGCACCGAACCGGGAACCGGTAAGCACCACGATCAATCCAAGTGCACCATAAGCAAGCATCATACCGATTCCGTATAAACCTCCGATCAAAAAACCCTTTCCTCGGGATTCCGCTTGTGTGCCAGCTCCGAGCACTGCAATGGTTATTGGCATCATAGGAAGAACGCAGGGTGTAAGATTAAGAGCGATACCTCCAACGATAATTAATAACAGAACTAGCCAGATACTCATCCCGGCAAATCCATTTGAGGACGAACCATCTGCTGTTTTTGCATTTTCTGCAAAGGAGATAAAATCCTTACTTTTCAGATATCCGGCAGCAATGTCTGTCATGACAAATTCATCAAGTTTACCTTTTATCTCTGCGAACTCAGTATCAGTTGGAGATTTTACTTCAGTTTTTGAATCTGTCGAAGTTATCTCCAGTGTAGAAATAACACCTTGCTCACCACTGACAACAAAAGAAAGTACAAGCTCTTCCTCCTCTGGAAAATGGCACATTCCTGCATCATCACAAAACTGGTAGCCGGCATATACAGTGATCTGATTATCTCCTATCGCTGCATCATCAGAAACGATGAATTCCATCGTGAGGGTGACAGAATCATAATATTCTATTATCCCGTCCTTTTCTATACCTTCAGGATAAAGAACTGGCAAAAATTCTACACCTTCCACTTCCTCAGCTTCGATGTAAAAATAGTCCTCCTGTAAACTCTGATGCATTCCCTCCGGAATAGTAAAGGTTACTGTTATTAGACCTTTTCCGCCGGGTGATATTTTTGAGGGTGTAATAATACCGTTGGCTATGTTATCATGGGCGAGTAACAAATGAGCGGAGAACAAGAATATAATGAGTGTGAAAAATAAAATTACTTTTTTCATGCAAGCTCCATGAGTATGATTTTATAGAAAAATTTATTCAAAATTTTCCCAATGTAAATATTTGTCAATTTTGCTGGAGGTAATTTAGGAATTTATTTTGGTGGATTTTTTTCTCGTTATTAGGTATGTTTTTTGATAAATTCAAATGAGCCACTTTTTAGAATTCTCACCGCATTTTCAACAACATCAGGATCATATAGGATGCCTTTGTTATCCTCGATTTCCTCAAGTGCTATTTCCAATCCAAGACTTTGACGATACGGTCGATCATTTGCCATTGCTTCTATAACATCCGCTACTGCAAGGATACGTGCTTCCATTAAGATTTCACCATTTTTCAGACCACTAGGATAACCCGAGCCGTCAAAGCGCTCATGATGCTGAAGAACCATTTTTGCTACCTGCCAAGGGAAATCGAGATCCTTTAACAATTCATAACCTACAACTGGATGATTTTTAATCTGCTCCCATTCATTATCTGTAAGCATTTCCGACTTATTTAATATCCTGATCGGCACCTTGATTTTACCAATATCATGTATAGTGCCGCCTATGCGAATTCCTTCGATCATATCGTTAGAACAATCCATTTCTTTTGCAATTGCAATCCCTAATTGGGCTACATTGTGCTGATGCCCTGCTGTGTACGGATCTCGCAATTCGACAACATTGGCGAGTACATTAACCGTGTCTTGAATAAGTTTTTGCAGACTCTGATAGCTTTCCTTGAGTTTTACTTCAGCTTTTTTTCTGTCAGTAATGTCTCGATAAATACCATAGACGGCAACCTGTTGTCCATCAACAATGATAGGTCTGCCCAGTATGGAAACATCTATCAATTCCCCGCTTTTCACTTTGCGTTTCGCTTCCATCTCAATGTCATTACCTTGAGCAACTTGATTGGTTAGTTCCTGAGCTTCATTTAATAATTCACCAGAGGATATAAGATCATCCATTGTAGCTCCTACTGCTTCTTCCTTAGTAAAACCAAACATGTCTGAGAAAGTGCGGTTGATCTGCAGAATTTTTCCATCATTTTGAGCAATAACTATTGCCTCGGGTGAGCTTTCAAAAAGTCGTTCGAAATATACCTTTTGTTCTTGAAGCGCTTCTTCTGCCTGCTTTCGCAGCGTCATATCTCGTCCCATTCCCTGTACAAATTTTACTTTACCATTTTCATTAATTGGACGTAATTTTAACCAGAAGACACGTCTCTCTCCATCCTTACGGACAACGTTTGATATAAATTCATTCGACTCCCCGTTTACCGTACGTTGATAGAACTCAATTGATTTTTTCCTGTCTTCTTTTGCTACTGCAAATATGGACTGTTTTCCATCAAGCTCTTCTTTGGTATATCCAAGCAAATCCTCGAACAATCTATTCACCATCACATATTTCCCGTCAAGATCAGATAGCCATATCAGATCATTTGCATTTTCAAATAGATCGCGGTATTGTTCTTCGCTTTCTTTGAGCGCCTCTTCTGATTGCTTTCTGCTTGTAATATCCCGCACAATACCCCAGTAGCCGACCATTTCATCGTTTTCATCTTTTTGAAGATAGGTTCGGCATTCAATTGGAATTATTCTGCCGTCACGATGTATATATTCCTTCTCATAAAGTTCTGAATATCCGTTGGTTTTAACTTGGGTTTCAACAGTATCAGTCTCAAAGCTATGCCATTTTTTAGGTGTAATATCACGGGTAGTTTTACCGTACAGCTCCTCTTCGGAATAGCCTAACATCTTTTGAAATGCAATATTAAAATTCTGTATTTTCCCGTCCAGGTCTGCACGTACAGAGCCATCGCGCATATTTTCATGAAGCTCAGCGTACTGCTTCTCTAAGGTAAGACGGGCACTTTCAGCTTTCTTTCTTTCTTCTTCCTTACTTTGTATTTTCTGTTGAAGTATAAGACTATTACTCAGCTCCATAATTATTTCCATAAGCTGGTTCAGATCAACCGGTTTGAGAATAAAACCATGCACAGATAGTTCAATTGCCCGGATAAAATAGTTCGTTTCTCCATAAGCAGACACAACGATGAATTTTGTAGCAGGTTCAATTCCCTTGATCTTCTCGATCATCTCCAACCCATCCATGACAGGCATTTTTATATCTGTCACAACGATTTGAGGTCTATGTTTCTTGAATATTTCTAATCCGGCTTCTCCATTCAGTGCAACATATACATCTTTGATCTTGCTTTCTAACATTGTAACGACCGAGCGAGCTATGAGTACTTCATCCTCAACATACATGACCGATATTGGCAGGATATTATTAAGAGTTTCTTTAGTTAGTTTTGCTTTCAATGGTAAACGTTGCTCCTTTCCAAGTATTCTGCATGGTAAGTGAATTTTTCATGTTTTTCTCAACAAGCATTTTTGACATATAAAGACCTAAACCTGTTCCGACTAAACTTTGTCTCGGAAAGAAAAATGGCTCGAATATTTTGTCAATCAATTCATTCTCATTTTTTATTCTTATAAAATAAAGTTACAAGTGAGAAAAGTAAAGACAAATTATGATTGATTTTTTTCATATATTTTATCAGCAATTTCCAGGAGTGTTTCAGGAATTTCATATTCGATTCTTCTTGCCGTTTCTGTATTTATAAGAATATGATTTTTTTCCTTAAAAATTTGAGAGAGTTCTCGCGGTTTTGCTCCATTGAAAATCTTAGCTATGTTTTCTGCATACCATCTTCCGATCTCATCGAAGTTCTGATGTGTAATACTGAGTAAAACGCCCTTTTCAACAGCAGGCTCACCGAGGACACCCCAGGTGGGAACATTGAAATCGTACATTGGCTTGAGTAGCTCTGGTAAAAATTCTACTGATTCTCCCTGATGGATACCGACCCACATAGCATCAACAATTGGTGCGAGTACCTGATAGCTTCTTTTTGCATTCTCAAAGGATTCCAGCTTTGTATCACCTTCATCAGCGTGGCAGACAATAAGTTTGAAATCTCTCTTTTGGGACACTTTTTCCAATTCTGCATAATGCGCATAGATCCTTCCATCTTCAGAATCCTCAAACATAACTCCAAGACGCTCAAATCCTATAATATCATGAAAGAGCTCAATCTGGTTCTTATAACTATTTGGATCACATTCTACAAAAATATGTTCATATCCAGAATCATCAGCTGATTTAATAATACCTACACGTAAAGGACCACCGGAAGTAATCACAATTGTAGCAGTTGTATGCTCATTATTCACCAGATCCTGTCCTGCCCATGCTCCTAATGCAAGCACAAGATCAATTGTATTTTTGTTCAGATATTCTATTGCATTTCTTCGGTTAATTACACGAGTTGAATCCTTCCAGTTTGCCGTCCAGAATGCGTTTTCCGAAAAGGTTATAAAGTTGCTTTTGCAATTATGAGCAAGGAATTCCCAGATGAGCTGTGCGTTGTCCTTGTCGGAAAAATCAGGAATAGTAATCGGCTCAATCCATCCGAGATCACTTAATCTCTTGGACAATCCTCTAAGACTGAGACTATAATCAATAAAAGACCCCCCCTCATAATATGCGATTTTCCAATGTTGTCTTTCATTACTACACGGTTTAATAGAATACACTTTGGGTGAAAAATGGAGTAAGACAATTATACCGAGAATGATCACAATTACAATAACAACAGCCAAAATGAAAGTATTTTTGTACTTCATAGATTCTTGTGTTCTTACCTGTTTAGTTATGATTTATTATATTATTAAATTTAATAGAATTGCATCAGTCGATCATATTACTGCACCATGAGCTCAACTTCTGCATTTGGTTCGGAAATAAAGATTGCTACTTTCGTAAAATATTCATTAGCTACTCTTTGTATATCTTCGGGAGTGACTTTGTCAAAATAGGATTTCATCTTTTCGAGATAATTATAACCAAGTCCAATTGCTTCACATTGTGTCATATAATAGGGCAACTGATTATCGTCAATACTCGTAATGACCATTTTAGAATAATCATCAATTGAAGATTGAATCTCGTCATGAGTAACGGGTTCATTCTTAAGTTTATTGATCTGATCTTGCAGAACTGCGACCAATTCATCTTTTTTATCAACCGAAGTCTGGCTTGTGAGACGGAAGAAACCATAACCTTCCCCACTGTTATATCGTGCGTATCCATAGTAAGCAAGATCGTTAGTACCGCGCACCGCTTTATGAATCCTACCGCGTGAGCCATTCAATATTGCCATGATCACCTTCATCGTCCAGTGATCGATATTGTCATTATCTCGCGGTGGAGCAACACAGTTGAGATCAATATTTACTGGTTCAAAATCATACTCCTGCACAAATGAATCTTCAATGTCAGGAACAATCAGATGAGATTCTGTCCCCGAGATCTCTCCTTTTGGAATATGGCTGTAAAATTCATTTGCATATGCTTCTGCTTCACTAATAGTAAGATCGCCAAAGAAGGTTACGATTGCTTTTGAAACCTTGAATAAATTTTTATGAATGTTTTGCAGCTCGTGTTGATCGAGCGCTTGAATTATTTCAAGTTTCTTCAAATTCGAAACACCAGCCGGCTGTCCGGAATAGAGTTTTTCACTGCGGAATTCATTATGAATAGATGAAGCATTACTCAGAGATCGCTGGTAACGCGCGTTTGCACGTTCCTTTGCGAGTATGATCTCCTGTATGGGAAAGGTTGGATTGTTAAAGGCGTCAATAATGATCTCCTGAAGTCTTGGAAAATCATCTTTTAGGCATTTAAAATCGAGATATGTTCCATCATTGCTCATCGAAATATCCAGATCAATTGCATGATCTTCCTTCCACTCTGTAAGATCAAGCGAGTCAAATTTCTTTGAACCCTTGAGCATAAGGTTTGCCATAAAGGAAATAGTGCCAACAGTTTCTATAGTTTCATAATCCTCACTGATGGGAAGGTACAACACTCCGCTGATTATCGGTTTTTCAGTATTCTTTTTATAGATTAGAGTAAGATTTTTAGAAATTTGAATCTTTTGCGGCTGTATTTTTTCAGCCAGGAATTCATCTTTCTGCTCGAGCATTTCTTTAGTACCCTTAGGTAGTGCATAGAAGATGACACGATTTTTGGGAACGAGATATTCTTTGATGCAGTTCATAACATCCTTCGCAGTGATCTGCTCAAATGCATTGATAAAGAGCTCATCAGAATCCGGTATACCGAACATCATAAGATTCCATCCGATACTATTACAATCTCGATCAACTCCCGGGGTACTCAAAAGCTGATTTGCCTTATATCTTGAAATAAGATTTTTAATATCTTTATCTTCGATCCCCACGTTGCTATACCAATCGATCTCCTCGTCAATGATAGAGACGATTTCTTTCACCTTGGAAGGATCTTTTACTTCAAAACCAATAGTGATCGTTCCCTCGGGCATCTGCATTGAAACATTCGTATAGGCATATATGTAGTTCACCAATTGAAGCTCTTCGACTAGTTTATATTTAATAGGAGATTGCCTTTTCCCAAATAAAATATCGAGTGCTGCTATCAATTTGGGATACTGCTCAAAATCTGCGGCAGGAAGTATCTTTGTAATTATAACTGTGGGTTGTTGTATCTGGAACTCTTCCATATATTCGACAGTTCCACTCCGTTGATTCTGAGGGGGAAGATAGACCGGATCAAGCTGTCCCCTTTCAAGTTCATTAAAGGTTTCCTCTACTTTTGTAAGCATTTCCTCTGCATTAAAATCACCAGCCACAACAAATATCATGTTGTTGGGTACATATCTTTTATGATAATAATCTGCAAGCTCGTCTCTGGTAATAGTTTTATATAATTCCGTATAACCAATGACCGGATATTTTCTATTTGAAGTTGGAAAGATAAGCTCATTGTTTTTTTGATATACTTTTGATCGAGGTGGTGTTGAGCGCATCACGATTTCTTTGAGGATGACCTGCTTTTCACGGGCAACTTCAGTCGAGTCGAAAGCACAGGCATGCATCTGCTGGAACAATATTTCCAACGCTTTATCTGCATATTGTTTATCAACAGTAATGTGAAAAGCAGTAGCATCAGTTGTTGTATATGCATTAACGAGTGCTCCCATCTCCTGTGCCATTGCTTCATATTCAGCTTCAGTATGAAAGGTGGTTGAGCCGCCAGCAACTACATGTTCCAGATAATGAGAAATACCTGCTCCCAGATATTCCCCCTCATTAACAGAGCCGGTTTTTACAAAACAATAGAAACCAATCGAATTATTATTATGATTCTCTTTCACAGCGATCTGCATGCCATTGGAGAGGGTCTTGTATAGAATGTCGTTCCCAAAAACAGAAGAACAAATACTTAGTAAAATTATCAAAATAAAAGTGAATATCATTTGCTTCTTCATTATTATTTTATCTCCCTGAAAATTTAATTTTATTAAATATAATTTCGTGGCACGAGATTACTTGTAAAGTTTTATAATAAAAGCTACAATAAAATACATAAGGACATCGAGAATGCTCAATTTATAAATACCCTTTCACTACCAACATATTATGGATCAATTTTCTTGAAATCTGGAACGATCGTCCAGAAACTCTGGGTCAATATCACGAACTCAACCGAAGGTTCGATCCTCGATACATTTGTATGCATTGCTCCTGTATATCCAGAAATGAAAGGTCTCAAGTTTGATCCTCAGACTGCCAGCGATAATGGATATGTTTTCACTCTCGAGAATATGGAAGACAACTGTAATGGCACCACTACAATTACAGTCAGGGTGTGTAACAACAACGACAAAGGATTAAGTAATGTTGCTATCAGCTTGCCGGCTGGAGTTGTTCCCTCTCAACCTACAAATGGTTCTACTTATATTGGTGATGAAAAAAGCTATTTTGTTGAAAACCCAACGAATAATCCCTACTACAGCATCAAATTTGAAACATTGGATGAGGATGGTGTAAAGAATGGACAGTGTGATATATTCCGTTACATTATACCAACTGATGATGCAGAAGCAATGACTGAGATTACAATTCGGGCTAAAACAGCTCATATTATTGGAGAAGTAACTCTTGATGTTGATTATACGGGTACTTGCAATGACAGTGATGGTGATGGTGTAACCGATGATTGGGATGACTATCCCGACGATCCTGACAGAGCATTCAACCGATATACTCCAGCCGAAGGGCAGTATGGCACTTTTATGTGGGAAGATTTCTGGCCCAATAAAGGTGATTATGATATGAATGACCTGGTCATGGATTATAATGTCATTGAAGTAACTAATGCTGATTCTGAAATTGTTGATGTCATTAATAATTTCTATCTTCGAGCAGCAGGTGCAGGTTTCTTAAACAATGGTTTTGCAATTCAGTATCCATCCTACTGGGAGGTGACTGACATAGCTGCTGATGGCCTTAATATGGCAGAAATTGAAGCCGATAACAGAACTGTTATTTTCTTTCAAAATCATCGTCAGGTATTTGAAGTAAGCGGTGACGACTGGATAAATACCTATCCAACCTATCCATTCATTCCAACTGTCACATGGTCAGTAAAGCTCTCAATGACCGAAACATCAAAAGCAAAGGTTGTTCTTCCACCTTGGTATCTAGCTCCTTTTAATCCATTCCTACTTGCGAACGGAGTCCGAAGCCACGAGATACATCTTCCTGATTATCCCTATACTTACGAGATGAATACCGCCCTTCTGGATACTGGGGATGATGCAACAGACCCGGGTTCAGGTATCTATTTCCGAACTGCAAATTATCTCCCATGGGCTATCCTTATCGCAGAAAGCTGTGATTATGCTATTGAGATGACACAGATTTCAGATGCTTTTAATTACTTCGTTGAATGGGTACAAAGCGATGGAACCCAAAAGCAGGACTGGTACCTTGACCTTCCGGGATATCAAAATGAAGATCTTATCTATCAAGTTCCGACAAAATAAATAATTCTCTATATAACAAAAGAGCCACGTTCATCACGTGGCTCTTTTAGTTTTCGAATCGAATTTATTTCATATATATCATCTTACTTGTCACATTGTATGTTCCGCTTTGAACTTTGTAGAAGTATACCCCGGAACTTACTGCATTGCCAAGGAAGTCAGTTCCATCCCAGGTAAAGGAATTCTGCATTGGATCAAGTTGAGTTTCTGCAACAAGCTGCCCGATTACATTATATACCTTGATAGTCGTGTGTGCAGTGCATCCTTCAGGTCTTGAAAATTGAATAGTAGTTTTTTGTGAAAAAGGATTTGGAATATTCTGAGTAAAGATCGAATTAGAGATATTTGGCTCATCATCGACTGAAACAACAGAATTCAAACCACCTGAGTAACATTTAAGGCTACCATTACGACCGCCAACGACCATTTCCATACTTCCGTCTCCCACGATATCTGGGATCGAAGCGATTGCATCTACGGGTGTGCCAAAATTAGTAGAATGTAATTCGGAACCATCAACTCCATTAAGAAAATAAGCATAATTGTTTGAGTAAAGAGTTCCAACAACCAAATCATTAATTCCATCTCCGCTTACATCTCCAATTCTTGATGCATTCCATGGCTGATCAGCAACAGAATGGTACCATATTATACTACCAGTATATCCATTAATTACTTGCACATTGCTATTAGTACTGTGCGCAACTGCAATATCAGAATAGCCATCTCCATTTACATCATCTAATTTAATTAATTGAAGTATGATCGCTGCACCGATACTACCACCATATATCTCTGCTCCATTTGTTGGATCAAGGATATAATAATGCCCGCTGAAATCACCAATAATTACATCACTAACTCCATCACTGTTGACATCATCTACTTGTTCCAAAGCCCAAACTGAAGTAGCGGTTGTTGTATATGTCCAATTTGTACCACCTGTTGCTCCATTAATACCATAAGCATAGCCAATGGATTCATCTTCATTCGAAGCACCAGCTAACACATCAGGTTGTCCGTCACCAGTGTAATCTTCAATACCTATTACGGAGAAAACGGGTCCTCCTAAAGGACGTTCCCAAATTGATGATCCTGTTAAACCATCAAGACAATATACTCTTTTTGGACCTATATCGCCTGCATCATCACCTGTTGCAGCTAAAACATCAGGAATTCCGTCTCCATTATAGTCAAACCTGCAATTGACCTGGTAAACCCAACCACCGCCACCATATTCATGTGTGTCGTGAACCCAGATACTTGCGCCATCTTTTCCTGAAATTGCTCTGATACTGCGGTCACCACCAGTAGTTCCAACGATCACATCCTGAAAACCGTCTCCATTAATATCAGAAATAATATCTAAACCTCTATAAGAATAGACACTGCCTGAGTAAATTTCAAAATCCCAGAGAACATCAGCAAGCCCTGATGAATTTCCATTAAAACAACGAACATAATTATCTTCCGAGCAAACGATAACGTCATCCACTCCATCTCCATTAATATCAGAAATATAACCAATAGCTTTGGGGCTGTTATCATAACTTGTGGAAATGTAATAATACCAGAGTTGATTTCCAATTGGATAATCGATATTATTTCCCTCGCCTGCAACAGATACTTGTGAGGTTGGTTGAGCAGGATCATTGCTGTCAATATATACAATTTCGGAGTAATTTATTCCAGCTGCAGGAGTAAACCACACGCCGATTTCGGTTGTACCGAGTGGATTAAGATTAATAGGAAATGTAACGGATTCATCAACCCAGAAATGAGTGGGGTTACTTGTATAAACATCGCTTATAGAAAGCAAGGCATCTCCAATATTTTCTATTTCGATATACCATCGGCTAGAAGAATTTGCTCTTAATGTGCCATAGTTGTGAGTGTCATTCATGACATGGATACTCGGCCCGGCATTAACTGCATCTCCAGTCATTGTAATATCTACTTCAGGTGAGAGAGGATCACTGGAAGAAACAGTGGCAATACAATTCAATAAACCGGTTTCGGTAGGCAAATATTTAAAAGAAATTACGACGTTGTCTCCCGGAATAATAGTAACAGGAAGATCTAGGTCATATGATACATCAGATGCATTTGTGCCTGTAATTGTAACATCCGTTACTTCCAGATTGCTGGTTCCGACGCTGTACACATAACAATTCCATGAAGCAGAATCACCGACAGTTACTGTTCCAAAAGGATAATTAGTATTAGGAATATTGATCACAGGAGTACCAGCACCACCAAGGTCGACTTTATAGAGCCAATCCTGATCGTATCCGGAGCCATTATCACAGTACCAGAGATACTGACCGTCATAGACTACGCCAGCAGGATCTGAGTGTTCTGAAGCATGTGTTTCCATAAGACTTCCATTTGAAGCGTTTATTTTATAGAGAGCATCTCCCCAGTAGTCTACCATCCATAAATCGCTGTGTTCAATGCAAAAATCCCAGGGTTGGTTATCTGGAGCTGCAAATTGTGTTAATATATTTCCAAGATTATCAACTTTGTATATTTGACCATCTGGATCATAATAAGCAGCAACCCAGAAATCACCACTATCGTAAGCAATGCCGGACATATAATGTACTGGAAGATTAAATTGTGAAATTAAGTTACCGCTCATATCAAGTTGCATAGCAACAGCTGGAATTGAACTACTTCCAGGATGGTCAGTTGTCCAGAGATATGAGCCATCATAGGTGAGACCAAAAGCATCTTCTTGAGGTCCTGTAAACAAAAGTGAATAGTTTCCATTACTTGGGTCAATCTGGTAGACTTCATCGCCGTCTGCTCCATAGATTCCACAGTAAAGATATGTCCCGTCATAGGCAAGTCCAGAAGCACCTTCTGGGATAGGATAAGTTGCAACAATTGTCCATTCTCTTTCAGCAAGAAGAGCAAGTGGAATTAAGAGAAAAATTAAACATACAAAAAATAACTTTTTCATTTTTGTAAACTCCTTTTGTTTTTAGCCAACTAAAACTTTGTGAAAAAAATGTTGTCAAATTTTAATCTATTTATTTTAGTAGGATATAAATAAAAAAAGCACCCATGCCGAAACATGGATGCTTTTATGAATATTTTAGAGATAAGTCAGAATTAATACATTCCGCCCATACCACCCATACCACCGCCTGGAGGCATAGCTGGTACATTACCTTCCTTTTCCGGAAGATCTGCAACAATACATTCTGTTGTTAAGAACAATCCGGCGATACTGCACGCATTCTGAACTGCAGAACGTGTCACCTTAGCAGGATCGATCACGCCATCAGCCATAAGATCGGAATATACGCATGTTGCTGCATTGAAGCCAATCTTTGAATCTTTTTCATTATGAAGTTTTTCAACGACCACATCACCGGCGAATCCGGCATTCTTTGCGATCTGGTAAACAGGTTTTTCGAGTGCTTTCTTCAGAATCTCAGCACCGATCTTTTCTTCAGCTTCAAGCTTTAGCTTATCAATTGCTTTAGCAGAGATAAGTAATGCGCATCCGCCACCGATAACAATGCCTTCTTCGACAGCAGCACGAGTTGCTTGAAGTGCATCATCGACGCGATGTTTCTTTTCTTTCATCTCGGTTTCTGTAGCAGCACCGATATTCAGCACAGCAACTCCACCGGAAAGTTTTGCCAGACGCTCCTGAAGTTTTTCTTTGTCATAATCAGAAGTAGTGCTTTCTATCTGCTGTTTGATCTGTTTGATACGACCTTGAAGGTCTTTCTCTGCACCTTTTCCCTCACGAATTGTTGTGTTTTCCTTATCAATAATGATCTTCTTTGCAATTCCAAGATCGTGAAGTTTAGTATTCTCAAGTTTAAGTCCGACCTCTTCGGAGATTACTGTTCCACCAGTAAGGATTGCGACATCCTGCAACATTTCCTTTCTGCGATCACCAAAACCGGGAGCTTTGACAGCGCAGACATTTATTGTGCCGCGAAGCTTGTTCACAACCAATGTTGCAAGCGCTTCACCTTCAATATCTTCAGCTATGATCAAGAGAGGTTTTCCTGCCTGTGAAACTTCCTGAAGAATGGGAAGAAGGTCTTTCATAACAGAAACTTTTTTATCAAGAAGAAGGAGATATGCATTTTCCAGTTCTGCGACCATTTTATCAGTATCGGTCACAAAATAAGGGGAAAGATATCCTCTATCGAACTGCATACCTTCCACTTGCTCAAGGTAGGTCTTCATAGTTTTGGATTCTTCAACATTGATAACACCCTCATTTCCAACCATTTCCATCGCTTGAGCTATAAGCTCTCCAATTTCCGGATCATTATTTGCAGAAATTGTCGCGATCTGCTCGATCTCCTCTGAGGTTTTGATCGGTTTACTCATTTTAGCAATTTCTTCGACTATGATTTCAGAAGCTTTGGAAAGTCCACGCTTCATGAACATAGGATTCACACCTGCAGTCACGTGTTTGAAACCTTCATGAATAATTGCTTGAGCTAACAGTGTTGCTGTAGTTGTACCGTCACCTGCAACTTCATGAGTTTTTGTAGCCACCTCTTTGACCATCTGTGCACCCATGTTCTCATACTTATCTTCGAGTTCGATTTCTTTTGCAATGGTCACTCCGTCATTAGTGATGGTGGGTGAACCAAAGCTCTTATCGAGAACAACATTTCTACCACGCGGTCCGAGAGTTGTTATTACTGCGTTTGCAAGTAAGTCCACACCACGCTTAAGATTCTCTCTAGCTTGATGTCCAAATTCCAATTGTTTAGCCATTTTGCCTCCTGTCTTTATTTTTTGTATTCATTAATTTATTTTCGCTTTATGGCAATTTCGCTGTCTTTCATGTCAACAAAAAGCTTTTTATGCTTTTCGGAGGTTGTACCCTCTTCAATATTATAATCTTTCAGAAGCTCTAAGGCAACTTTATTTTCAATTTCTTTTTGAATAATTCTCTTGAGCGGTCGTGCACCATATTGTGGATCATAACCGTGCTGCAGAATAAATTCTTTTGCTTTTTTGGAAAACTCTATCTCAAATCCTCTCGAAGCCATTCGTTTCTTCAGATCATCAAGCTGTATCTCCATGATCTCTTTCATGTCTTCGTGAGAAAGTTTGTGGAAAATGATTATCTCATCCAACCTATTGAGAAATTCCGGTCTGAAGTTTGCTTGCAGCGCTTTCATTATAACAGACCGGGAAATTTCTTCTTTTGAGTCAGTAGCAAAGATTTCCTGTGACGCAATATTAGATGTCATGATAATCACAGTATTTGTGAAATCGACAGTGCGTCCCTGTCCATCGGTAAGACGTCCATCTTCCATGATCTGCAAAAGAATGTTGAACACATCAGGGTGTGCTTTCTCGATCTCATCAAAGAGAATTACACAGTAAGGACGCCTTCTAACTGCCTCAGTAAGCTGTCCGCCTTCTTCGTAACCCACATACCCGGGAGGAGCACCCACAAGTTTTGATACTGTATGGCGTTCCATATATTCGGACATATCGAGCCGTATCATTGCCTTTTCTGTATCAAACAAAATCTGAGAGAGCGTTTTTGCAAGTTCTGTTTTTCCCACACCTGTAGGACCGAGAAACATAAAAGTTCCAATAGGACGACCTTCCGGGCTGATACCTGCGCGGTTTCGTCGAATCGCATTCGAGATTGCCACAATGGCTTCATCCTGCCCGACAACACGCTTGTGCAGATCTTTTTCCATATCAATAAGTCGGGCTGCCTCGCTCTCCAGCATCTTGGAAATCGGGATATGCGTCCACTTGGATACTATCTCTGCAATATCACTTTCATCAATTTCTTCTTTAAGGATTTTCTGATCTTTCTGAAGGTCTTCTAAGTCCTTATTTTTCTTCTGAAGTTCTTCATTGAGTTTGCTTAGAGTGCCGTATTTAAGCTCAGACGCTTTTGTCAGATCGGCATTTCGTTCAGCTCGTTCCATCTCGGTTTTTGTCTGGTCAATTCTCTCTTTGATCTCACTGATCGCGCTTATAAGTTCCTTTTCGCGAGTCCAATGTGTACGAATATGATTTGCTTTTTCCTGTAATTCTTTCAGCCGTGATTCGATCTCTTTTTTACGAGCGATCGATTTCTCATCCTTTTCTTTTCCGAGAGAATGTTTTTCAATCTCGAGCTGACGAATTTTTCGCTCGATTTCATCAAGTTCGGTGGGAAGACTGTCAATCTGCATACGGATATGGGTACATGCTTCATCAATAAGATCGATTGCTTTATCAGGTAGAAATCTATCTGCGATGTATCTTTCAGAAAGCGTTGCAGCAGCAATGATAGCAGAATCTTTTATCCTTACACCATGATGGATCTCATATTTTTCTTTTATACCTCGAAGGATAGAGATCGTATCATTTGTATCGGGTTCACACACCATGATCGGCTGGAAACGGCGCTCCAGTGCAGCATCTTTTTCGATATATTTTCTGTATTCATTAATCGTCGTTGCACCGATACAATGAAGTTCTCCACGAGCTAACGCCGGTTTGAGCATATTTGATGCATCGATCGCACCCTCTGCCGCTCCTGCCCCAACCACCGTATGAAGCTCATCAATAAAAAGTATAACCTGTCCCTGTGCTGATTCAACTTCTTTGAGAACAGCTTTCAGTCTATCTTCGAACTCACCTCGAAATTTAGCTCCTGCAAGCAAAGCACCCATATCAAGCTCAACAACATCTTTTCCTTTCAGATTTTCCGGGACATCATTTTCGACTACCCGCCGTGCAAGACCTTCCACTATCGCAGTCTTGCCTACGCCTGCTTCACCGATGAGCACAGGGTTGTTCTTTCTTCGCCTGGAAAGTATTTGCATAACTGAACGTATCTCGTCATCACGACCAATAACAGGATCAAGTTTTCCTTTTCGGGCCAGATCTGTTATATTTCGTGAATATTTCTCCAATGCCTGGTATTTTGCTTCGGGATTTTGGTCGGTAATTCGCTGATTTCCACGAATATCTTTGAGAATCTGCATAACATCTTTTTCTGTGATACCGAATTGTTTGAACAGACCACCCAGTTCATTTTTATCTCTCAGCATTGCCAGGAATATATGCTCTGTGCTGAGGTAATCATCATTCAGTCTATCAGCTTCCTTTTGAGCTGTGTTAAATATTCTGCTCAATTCTGACGATAAATATGGCTGCTGAGTACTGCCCGAAACTGATGGCTTGTTCTGTAATATTTTTTCGAGTGCATTGTAAAACTGGTCTTTATTTACCTCTAATTTATTTAATATTGAAGGAATAATCCCTTCCGGCTGTTTTATCAGCACAGCCAATACATGAGCCGGGGCAATCTCCTGATGACCGAACTGCTCAGCGAGTTGCAGCGCTGATTGAATTGCCTCTTGTGCTTTTAAAGTAAATTTATTTAAATTCATATTATTATTAAATTCTTCGATTTTACTAAAAAATATATATGTACAATACGCATTGTCAAATAATTTTGGCACTTAAATTAGCAGAGTGCTAATATCTAAAAAACTTGTAATAATTTTGATAATAAAAGTAATAGTGCTATAAATATTTTAAGGATAATTATGGAAAAAATTTCAGTCATTGGAATGGGTAGTTGGGGTACGACGCTTGCAATTCTTTTATCAGAGAAAGGTAATTCTGTTATTGGATGGGAATGGATAAAAGAGCGGGCATATAAGATGCAAAAAACAAGAGAAAATCCATTTTTCTTAAAGGGGTGTCCATTTCCGGAAAATTTGGAAGTTACGAATGACCTTCTGTATGCAGCTGCTAAATCAAATGTAATTGTACTTGCAGTCCCATCCCATGTTGTAAGAAAAATCGTCAGACAGAGCAAGGATGAGCTTCGTGAAAAAAATATTGTGAATGTGGCAAAGGGAATTGAAATTGAGACCATGCTGCGTATGTCCGAAGTGATTCATGATGAAGCAGATATACCATTTGAAAAAATTACTACATTGTCGGGTCCAACACATTCTGAAGAGGTGAGCAAGAAACTCCCTGCAACAATTGTTGCGGCTTCTGTAAGTGAAACCTATGCAAAATCAATTCAACACCTATTCATGACAGACTATTTCAGGGTGTATACAAGCACAGATATTATCGGAGTTGAGCTTGGCGGATCGTTAAAAAATGTCATTGCGATCGGGGCAGGTATTTCTGATGGAATGTGCATGGGCGACAATGCGAAAGCTGCACTTATTACTCGTGGTTTACGTGAGATCACGCGTCTCGGAATTGCCTGTGGAGCCAATCCGCATACCTTCTCAGGAATATCCGGTATTGGAGATCTGATCGTGACTTGTGACAGTTTGCATAGCAGAAACCGCTATGTGGGAGATCAGCTTGCAAAAGGTTTCTCGCTTGATGAAATCCTCTCTTCAATGGAAATGATCGCAGAAGGAGTGAATACAACAAAATCAGCTTATCAATTATCTCATGAGATGAACGTGGAAATGCCGATAACTGATCATATTCACCAGATTTTATTTGAAGGACTCTCACCACAAGAAGGAGTTATCACTCTTATGACCCGTTCACCAAAGAGCGAGGATGAGTTCTAAATCTTTATATGAATATCCCATATTATGGTGAAATTCTCTCCTTAATTACTGCAATAGTCTGGGCTGGGGCAGTTATGTTTTTCCGTAAAAGTGGCGAAACAACCAAGCCCTTTGCACTTAATTTCTTCAAAAATACTATTGCATCAATTCTGTTTGTTCTTACTTTGCTCATCCTCGGACAGGAGATCTTTCCGGCAATGCCCACAAAAGACTATCTCATTCTTATTGCCAGCGGTATCATTGGAATTTCTTTTGCTGACACTATTTACTTTTCCAGTTTGAATATTCTTGGTGCTGGAGTTTCGTCAATTGTTAATTGCCTATTTAATCCCTTTGTGATAGGGTTTGCGTATATTTTTTTGGGAGAAAGACTTTCTGTACTCCAGTTCGTTGGAGCAGCTCTCATTATCGGCGCTATCGCAGTAACCACTGTACGCGTTTCCTCATCTAATATTCCAAAAAAACATCTTGCACTTGGCATTTTTCTTGGCGTGATTTCTGTACTTACAATGGTAGTAAGTGTGATCATGATAAAACCTATCCTTGATAATGCGTCTGTATTATGGTGCACAGAAATACGGCTCATTTCCGGCACTATTGTGATGGCTATCATCGCAGTGTTTCATCCAAGAAGAAAAATTATATTCAAAACTTTTAAGCCATCTGCTGAATGGAAATATCTAATTCCGGGCACTATTCTCGGAGCTTACCTGGCAATGGTGATCTGGTTAGCAGGTATAAAATATACCTATGCCAGTGTCGCCACTGCGATCAACCAGACGAGTGTGATCTTTATATTTATCCTTGCAGCAATATTTTTGAAAGAACGTTTTACCCTCCGGCGTTTTATCGGGCTTGCCCTTTCATTTTCCGGGATTTTACTGGTTACTTTAGGGTAACAATTACTGTTTTACATCACAACATTACTATTTGAAATTAGGATTTAGGTTTTAGACAAAAAAAGACCCTCGAGTAAAACTCGAAGGTCTTTAATTATTTTACAATAAGATTATAATCCGATTTCAACACCAAGGTTGATGCTACGGCGAGGTCCAAAGAAGACTTCAGCAGCACTGGAAGTATGAGAATAATATGGTGCATAAGGCCAACTAGAACTTGCCCAAGCATTGTATGAACTATTATCAGTTGCATCCTGAATATAGGTTTCATTTAGAAGGTTAAACACATGTGCAAATACAGTCATTCTAAGCCCTTTTACAACCGTAGGAATTTGATACATGAAATGGAGATCGACAGTTGTGTAATTAGGAACTTTCCAACTCTGTTCTCTATCACTTGAATCATCTCTCGTAAGAACATTCCAAGAACTCCAGAAATTTCTGTAATAATTGGCAACAATCTTCATAACAAGGCCTTCAAAAGGTAATATGGTAGCACCCAGCCCAATATGGGTTTGAGGTTGATTACCAACCTTGAGATCCTTCACATAACAGGTATATGTTGAATCTCCACTGGGATATTTAACTGTTGCAACAACATCGTCGGTATATTTCCATAGACCCTTCGATGCATTGAGCTGGAAGCTGAGCACATCAAATGGTTGATATGTTGTTTCTAACTCGACACCCATGAAACGAGAATTGATACCGGTTACCTGAACTCTTACATCATCTTCAGTCACAGGGTCTTCTGTTTCCAGAATTTTGGTTTCATTTTTACGGTCTGTATAATAACCATCAGCTTTAATATTAAGAGCACCGTCGAGAGCAACCCAGCTAAATCCGGCTTCAGCACTTAAGTATTTTTCATTTTTCGGATCAGGATACAAACCACCATCCCAGTCATTAATTACTTCGTCGAGTATCGGGACTTTGGAAACATAACCGGCATTGGCAAAAAGACCAAGATCAGGCATTACAACATAGCCCAAGCCACCTTTTGCCTGGTATCCGGTTATCCAATCTGCTTCAGTCTTTAATGCTTTTGTTGTATCAGCGGGATCTCTCTTGAAATGATCTAAATACGAATATTTAACTGCTGATAATCCGGCTGAACCGAAAGCAGAGATGGGACCTTTTTTATATTCACCCTGTACGAATCCACCCATCCAATCTACCGTATTGGTGTTATTATAATCGATCCTATCGCCGAGTTTTTTACGATATGAGAGGGTATCCGTATCGAATTCATTTCCAGTATAATAATAATATTCACCACCAAGAAGATCACGCACTTCTCTAAAATGTTCAATTTCAGCACTACGCCAGTCAAATCCAATAAGCGTGTTGATTTCGGGAGTAATTTCGTATTCAGCTTTAACGATCGCACCAACAGTCCACTGGTCATTCACACTATTTCGAAGGATACCAGCAGAACCATTATCCTGAGATCCATTATTCGCGATTGTTGCATCCCAATCGACTACGCGTGACGGGAATGAATAATCCCATTTCAATTTGCCATACGTACCAGTACCACCACCTTCCCCACCGGAATAATAAACAGTGGAGTACAAATTAAGCTTTTCGCTCATCTGACCATACCAGTTCAGGTTAAGTTGTGGTTTGTGATAATAGTTTTCTCTCTCATTAAGGAATGAATAATCATAACGTTCATGATAATCACCATTCCACCACTGCTCACCATTATATGCAGAATTGAGTGTATTCCAGTTCTCATTCCAGTTATATCCCATTTCTCGGTATTTATTAAGATATTCTGTCATATTATGGTCACCAGTCTCAGGTACTGTTGTTGCCAATTCTTTCGCTTGTTCATGGCTGAAAGCAGCGATATTTTGTGCATAGGTTCTTTGACCATGTCTTTGAGGTGCACCAACTGCATAGAACTCTAACCTGTTCTTATCATTGACATTATATGAGGAAGCAACATAATATGCATACGCATCAGTCCATGTACCGTTTGCTACGCCATCACCCTGCTTACGAACAGCAACAAAAGTAAGTGCATATTTGTCGTCAACAAGCCCCGTACTACCAACAAGTGTTGATTTTTTGAAGTTTCCTGAGCCATATTCTTGTTTGAATTTCGCACCTGAAGTCATTTGCGTAGGATCAGTAATGATGTTCATTGTTCCACCGATAGAAGGAACTGCAAGGTTCACAGCACTCAGACCTCTCTGAACCTGGATCGAGGATGTTGCATCTGCGACACCATCCCAGTTTGACCAATATACCCATCCGTTTTCCATATCATTGACCGGAACACCATTGATCATGATTGCAATGTTTCTTTGGTCAAAACCACGAATGTTCACACGTGCATCACCTGCACCGCCACCCTGATCTGTGGAATACACACTTGGAGTGTTCTTGAGAACAAGTGGAAGGTCGCGAGAGCCAAGATCCATTGCAATTTCTTCATGGCTAATGTCAGTATAAGCAATAGGGGTCGTTTCTTCTGCCCTATCTGCAAATACAGTCATTCCGGGAATTCCAATGTCCTTAATGGTGAGAGTGAAATTCACCGTTGAGGTCAAGCCACCCTTGATCTCAACTTCCTTTTTCATTAACTCATAACCGAGATAACTCACTGTAACAGTATAGCTTCCTTCCGGAATATTCCTCAGAAGAAATCTACCATCGTTGCGAGTCAGCATACCAAACTCGGTTCCTTCGATATAGACATTTGCATCAGCGATCGGATCGCCGCTTTTTTCATTCGTTACCTTACCTGCCAAATTGCCAGCGCCTGCTGCAAAGGCAAGGGAAGTAAGCATAAAGAACGATACTAAAAGAACAATAAGTACTTTTTTCATAGGTGTACTATCCTCCCTAATATTTATTTGTGTTAACAAAATCCACTCATCCGAAAAGTATTAGATGAATACCTATCAATGATATTAACATGTCTATTTGCGTTATTATTACGTAAGAACGTGCGAGTATATAAAAAATATGTAGATGGATATAGTGTTCTTAGCAGTTTTTTGCGTCTTTTTAACTTCTTTCTTCTTAAGAAATTTTTCAAAGCTATACTACCTTTTATTAGTTTAGTTGAAACTTTATCGACCTTAGCGATATAATTAAATGGCTGTCAAATTTTTTTTAATAAATCTGTAAGTTGCGAAATAATAGCAAGTTAGTCCTCGCCTACCGTATTCGACCCCGAATCCTCCATCTCCCACTTTTCTTCTAATCTTCTTCTGTACCGCTGTTTACGTATGTATGCAATAAAAAGAAGTATCGGAATTATTATCCAAAATAATCCAAAACCCGAGTAGAGAATTGCAAGTACAGAATGGGATGAAATTGACTTCTTCGCAACTTTCAGGAAGGACTGAACGGATATACCGAATGCTCTGGTAAAGGATGTATTAAAATCATTTTCCGTATGAATATTATCTATAAATTGGTAAAGTTTCTGTTTATCAAATCTTTTGAGGAGATAGCGAAAAGTATAATAACTCTGTTGATAAAAAGTCTCAACTTGCGTCTTGGCTTCAGGATAATGGTAGGAATAGGATTGCAGATCGAGCACGTTCCCTTTGAGTGCATCAGTAACAAATTGTACCTCCCTGTTTATATTCCATTGTTTTGCATAATATTGCACAAATCCTTCTTCGAACCACAAGGGCAGATAAACCTTAGGTGCTACAGAATGAAGCAGGATGTGAAGATATTCATGTGTCAGTACTTTATAAAATTCAGTGTGAGGAGGAAGCGTTTTGGGATTTCTTATTATTATTTTTGAGAGTGCGGGAATAGCCATCGCAATACTGCTCTCGGGTAACTTTCCACGTGTGATATATTCATCAAATTCTTTTTTGGAATGAGTAAGTACAAGTTGTATGACAGGTATATCATAAAATCCGACTTCCCTATTAATATCCGGAACAGTTTTTGAAAAATTTTGGAGGATATCATTTGCTATATTCTTATCCATTTTATGATAAGAAATGATAAAATATTCATTCTGGCTTAACTCAGCATAAGCTGGGTTTGTAAAGACAGAAACGAAAATGAGGAAGAAAAATAACAAAACAAGTAGTTTCTTAGCTTTCATGAGCATAAAAAAAAGATAATTTATATGAAATATTTGTCCATATTTTCATTGATAAAAAAATCTCGACGGAGAAGTGACCGAATTTTTTAAGTGATCAATTCCCCATCGGGAATAAATTCAACGAGATTATTGTTTAGGGTTCTGAATAAATAATTTCCTATTTGATGTATGATTTTTTTTTTCAACAAATTTGATACTTTTCTTGATTTGGAAATCTTATTTTGTAGACTGGTTTGAGAAATTTAGCTTAAATTTATCTCATGAGGTTTGATAATATCTTCTCCAAATTATGCAGTTCTCTCCTCTAAATTGAATCTCTTTTTTTACTATTTGTCATTTGAAATTTCATTAGAAATTAGAGATTTGGTATTAGTTATTCAATTTGTTTTAAAGTGGAAATTAGACAATCACCTTATTTCGTAAATGAAATCAAGATTAATGATTTTTTAGTGACTCAACCGGCAATTCAAAAACTATAAAATCGTTATTTCTTTCCCAGCTTGCGAAACCTGTTTTCTCAACCCAATCCATAAGAACATTATCTTCGGGAACGAGTAGTTGGAGCACATTTTTTTGCCGCTTTTGCGCAGCTTTCTTGGCAGACATAAGAAGAGAATCACGAACTAAATCATTTTCTGCTTCTATAAAACTTATCCAGAAGGAATCTGAGTAGTACACATTGCAAAACAGAATAAGCCCTTTTATGATGCCATCCTCAACCCATGCGCCAAACCGCTTTTTAGTATAAAATTCCGCAAGCAACAGCTCGGTCGCATTATAGATCACCCATCCTTTGGACGAAAGAGTCTTGCATTTTTCCAAATATGATGATGAGAATATGTAACTCTTAAATTTTTCATAGGAAATTTCATTAGTGATATTTCTATTGATCTCCAATTGTTCCTTTCTGTCCAACTCAAGATTTTTTAATGAGCAAGTCAGTATTCTTCTAAATCCTGCTCTTTCAGCAGGAATAATAGACCCATAATTCTCAAAATAGGTTGCAAAACGAACTGATGTAAGATCGTGTCTTTGAGAAAGTAAGTTTAAATAGTACTCAGTAAATATCTTACCCACTCCCTTTATTTCAGCGCTCTGATCTTTTCGCAAACCTTCCAGCCATACATCGGTTGGAGTAAGATATGTCATCTTACCAAAAGCAATAAGCTGATTTTCTACAAAGAGCCCAACAAATTCTCCGTAAGGGTCCGCAATCCAGTTATCAAATATTTCCGGAACATAATCATCACCTTCCCATATATCCTTTGAAATTTGCAGTACTCGTTCTTTATGTTCGGGAGTTATTTTTCTCAATTTCATAGTGTAAAAAGCTCTATGTATTTTTATAAGTGTCAACGAAATTATTGACGAAAATATTTCATGATCCCAGTTTAAAACAAAAGGAGTAAACATGAAATCAATTACATCAAACAATGCACCCAAGGCAATCGGACCTTATTCACAGGCAATTCACCACAACGGAATGCTTTTTATTTCCGGGCAACTCGGCGTTCATCCCGAAACTGGTATTTGGGGAGAAACCTTTGCAGAACAGGCAAAACTGGTATTTGAAAATCTTCAGGCAATTCTTACTGATGCAGGCATGGATTTCGGCAATGTTGTGAAGGTAAGTGTGTTTTTAAAGGATCTTGGACATTTTGAACTGCTCAATGACATTTATAAAAAATATTTTGTTCAGCCCTTTCCTGCACGGGAAGCATACCAGGTGGCAAAACTTCCAAAGGACGCAGAGGTAGAGGTCTCGCTCATTGCGATGAAGTAATTATTGACATAATCTTTGATTTTTTAGATATTTCATTTTAAATTTTCTGGTTGATTTCTCTCATTTCATACAAGGCAGATTGACTTATTAATTATAAAGAATTCAATTATTCGTAATGTGTACTTATTAAATAAATTAGAAAAACTATGTTGAGCACACCATAATTTTGAAAGGATATCATGGACTCAGCTAATAAATCGATCCTCGTTGTAGAGGATCAGCATATAATTCTCTCATATATCAAAGGCATTCTCGAGAATAAGTTTGGTACGATTTATACTGCCCTGAACGGCGCAGAGGGTCTGGAACTTTATAAAACGCATAAACCCGATATCGTCATAACCGATTTACAAATGCCCGTGATGGATGGGCTTGAGATGATACAGCACATTCGTAAACTCGATCCTGATGCTAAAATACTTATTACATCTGCCTATAGCAACACCAATTATATGCTGAAAGCGATCGATCTGGGCGTGAATGGCTTTCACATCAAACCAATAGACAGTGACCGATTACTCGAACAGATTGATGCCCTGGTCAAGCAACTCTCTCTTGAGGAAAAAGCTCTTGAGGAAGAAGAAAAATTCCGCGTTCTCAGCTCTGCGGCACGTGATGCCATCGTGATGATGGACATTAATGGAATGACAACTTTCTGGAACAAGGGCGCAGAAAGAATATTTGGATTTACACGGGAAGATGCCATCGGGAAAGAATTGCATAGATTTCTTGCACCTGAATATTATTATGAAGATCATAAAAAAGCAATGTCTCATTTTAAAAGTACGGGAAATGGAAAATTCATCGGGAAAACTATTGAGCTCAAAGCTCTGAGAAAAGACCGAACTCCAATTACTGTAGAACTCTCTTTGACAAGTGTGAAATTACATAACGAGTGGAATGCAATTGGTATCATGCGTGATATCACAGATCGGATAAAGGCAGAAGAAGAGATCGTCAAAGCATATAAAAAAATGGATATTCTCGCTCACACCGATCACCTCACTCAGTTGTCAAACCGGCTTGATATGATGGAAAAACTTAATTATGAATGCTCGCGTTTTGAAAGATCCGGCGTACAATTTTCTATCGCAATTGGGGATGTGGACAGTTTCAAAGATGTAAATGATACGTATGGACATCAAGCTGGGGATAAGGTGCTCAACGGAATTGCCAGACTGCTGAAAAGTAACGTACGAAAACAAGATATTGTAGGTAGATGGGGTGGTGAAGAGTTCATTCTTATGTACCCAAAAACAAATTTGCAAGGTGCGATTTTTGTGACAGAAAAAATCAGGAAATCGATCGAGGAAGCAGATTTTGAATATGATGAGAAAATAATCCATACTACTATTACCTTCGGTGTGGCAACATATGATGAAAAAATGGATATTGATGCCTGCATAAAACTCGCGGACAAAGCACTTTATAAAGGAAAAAAAGACGGAAAAAATTGCGTTGTCGGCTTATTAAAAAACGATGAGTTCATAATATGATCAACATGCAAAATAACACCCACCCCACCTCTGCATTTCGAGTCATCATAATACTACTTATAGTCATCGCAGCAAGCATTCTGACTGCGAAATATTTCTTGGAAAAACCAATCTCGGTTGAGGAAATGACCACCCCACTCGATCCGCTTAAAAAACCAAAACAGAATAAGGTACAAGATTTTAAGAACTTCACAATCAATCAAGGCAATCTGCAGCTTCTTATATTTCCTCAAGCAAAGTATGAGATGACTGCAAAAGTCATGAGCAAAAAACGCTATCACAATGGATGGGAATCCAGAATCATACCTTATGATCTTGCTCTTGCATGGGGCAAACTTACAGAATCCGGGATGAAGAAATTCATTAAATATACGCAAATGCTTAGATTCTATTTTTACAAATTCACCTGGGATTGCCCCCTCACACAAGAATATATCGGAGATCATTCCTCAAACAATCATCTAATCCCTGCTAATAAGAATATTCTCAATGTATTGCGCAAGATCAGGAAGGGTGTTATAATACAGTTATGGGGCTACCTGGTAAATATCAAAGGAACATACAAAGGCAAAGACGTGAACTGGAAAACGAGCACATCCCGTGCAGATACGGGCAACGGTGCTTGTGAGCTCATATATGTAGAAAAAGTTCGTTTAAAAAATAAAATTTATAGGTAAAACATTATGAAAAAAATATCAATTATTACTCTGATATTACTTATAAGTGCTGTAATGCTTTTTGCAGAATGTGAAAGGGATACTCTTTATATTCTGCAGACCACGGACATCCACGGCACGATCATTCCTTATGATTATACTATGGACAAACCGGCTGAACAGGGACTGGTAAAGGTTTATACAAGGATGAAAGAATTCAAAGAGAAATATGATAATGTTATTTTTGTGGATTCAGGAGACCTTATACAGGGCACCCCATATTCATTTTATTTCAATAGGATCGATACTATAGGAGTTCATCCGATCATCCAAACAATGAATTATATTGGTTATGATGCTTTTGCAGTCGGCAACCATGAAATCGAGCAGGGAGTTCATACATACACAAAGGCACGGGATAACTCAGATTTTCCATGGCTTTCCGCTAATGCAGCACTTGATGACGGTTCCACCTATTTTAAACCCTATACAATTGTAGAAAGAGGAAATTTCAAAATCGCCATTCTCGGATTAACAACTCCAGGAATCCCAACGATGCTTGATACCACGTATTACCCCGGAATCACATGGAAAGGCATGGTTGAGACAGCTGAGAAATATGCGCCAGCCTTGAAGGACAGTGTTGATGTTCTCATTGGGATATTTCATGCTGGTTTTGATGCTGAGGAAGATAAATATAAGGAAGAACTGTTTGGATTACCCATTGCGAATGCATCCGGGCTGGTAGCAGAAAGGGTCCCCGGATTTGACGTTGTTTTTGGAGGTCATACGCACCGTGTAAATCCACGAGATACAACAATTACCATTCGGGACAGTACCACTCTGCAAATGATATCCGGCTCTCATGCTTGGGGACTTGGAATTGTAAAGATCGTGCTCGAAAAAAGTAATGGCAAATGGAAAGTTATTGAAAAGACCGGCTGGATCGAGCAGGCAAAAGATTTTGCTCCTTCACAGGAATTACTTGAGCTTAATGAGCCATATCAGAAGAAAGTAGTCTCATTCATTAGATCCCCTATTGCTCTGAATAAAGAAGTCATCACCACAGAAAATGCTCGTTTTGAGGATTCTCCTATTCCTGAACTCATTAACAAGGTTCAACTTTATAATACCGGTGCGGACATTTCTATCTCTCCTGTATTTTCCACACGTCTGACCATCCCCGCCGATACGATCCGCATCAAAGACGTATATGCAATGTATCCCTACGAAAATACTCTCAAAATGATCGAAATGACAGGACAGAATATACTCGATTATCTCGAATATTGTGCACAGTATTATGTGTATAAAAACGACTCGCTTTCTACGAATCCTGAAATCGCCGGCTATAATTATGACATGGCAGAAGGTATTTCGTACACTATCGATGTTCGTGAAGAACCCGGAAATAGAATAAAGGATGTGATATTTCTTAAAACATCGGAGCCCATCGATCCTGAATTGACCTATACAGTTGCATTGAATAGTTACAGAGCAAACGGCGGCGGCGGTCATTTGAAGGCAGTTGGAATTAATGAACCAAAGGTGGTTTATTCTTCAAAAACCGACCTCCGAAATCTTATAATTGACTACCTGAAAGAACATAAAATATTAGAAGCAACTTGTGATAATAACTGGCATATTGCGAGATAGAATAGGGATACCCCCAAAATTTATATAATGCATTTATCTTGAGTAGATAAATAAAGAGTTTACGGAGAATTCTTTGTGGAAAATTAATTTTGGAAAAGCTATTAATTTTACTCATATCGATAAGTCAATTATTACTTTCGACCAAAGCACGATATGAGAATAGCATAGGTTGGAATAATATATTGCACCTAGGGCGCTCTGCAACTTTTATTCACTTACCGGAAGCTTACGCATCCGGTTATAAATATTCAACACCTATAGTGTAGAATGTTATGAATGAAAGATTGAATTTAAAGTTCCGATAGGAACGATATGTTTGTAACGGTGAGCGTCAGCTCACAGAACCAGGAACCAGTAATGATATTAGCTCCATAGGTGCGGAATGTAAATTTTTTTATATTCGCATAAGTACATATTATGATTTTATCAAAAATGTCCTGGGTCTGAACAATTTTAGGGGTATGCATGATTGCGAGATAGAATTCTTGACAGTTAGTAAGATTTTTTTAATAAATTTAGCATAAATATCCTAGGAGGATACAATGAAAAAAAAGAGGATTCAATTTTTTCTAATACTTTTTTTATCATTGATGATAATTACAGGATGTGCTGCTATGACTTGGCCTAATTCTAAAGACCGAGAAAAAACAGAATCATGGATAGGTGCCCACAAATCAAAGCTAATAAAAACATTGGGACCTCCAAGCAGAAACACTTCAGATGGTAAAGGTGGAGAAATAATAATTTATGAAAAAACATTTCACAATCTCCACACACAATATTATGACTTTTATGTAAATCCTAAAGGAATAATATATTTTGTTTGTCTAGGTTGGAGATAATGATCAAATTGTATGTCGGATATTATAAATTAAATTTTAAAACTAAAACGGAGATTATAAATGGCAAAGCAACTAAGATCTGAAATGATATATATAGCACCATCAATAAAGGGACGAATTAATGAGAACGGTGAATATGAAGTTATTGATGAAAAAACAGGATATACACTTAATCCGAGATTAATAGATGATAAAATTTTAATCTTTGAGAGACAGGTAAAGGAATGGTTTCTTAACAGGGCTTCCAGACTTCAAAGAGGTAAAAATAATGGCTTTATAATACTTATGATTGGATTATCATATATTGAGGGAATAGAAGAATGTAAAAGTGGGGTATCAAGCTTGCATAAGAGTAAAATTTATTTTAAGAGAGGGATAAGTAGAATTTTCTCAATATCTGAAGACTCTACAAATTTAGATGACTTTTACGATCAAGTTAGATGTGGTCTTTTTCATTCAGGCATGACTAGAAAAAAAGTAATAATTAATAGTACATTTGATGATCCAGTTGATTTCTCTGAATCTGATACTATTAAAATTAATCCGAAGAAATTTATACATGAAATAAGATTAGATTTTAATAGATATATTAAAAAACTAAAAAATAAAAAGAATATTGATGAAAGGCACAAATTTGACAGGATTTTTAGTAATATATAACTATATATTATATTTAATTCCAGGAGGATACAATGAAAAAAACTAGTATAATTCTATGTGTTATCATTTCTTTTTTAATGGTATCATGTTGTTGTATGAAAACCAAAAATGCCCCACCCCCAGTACCTCAGATACCCGAAGCTCCACAATCCTCAAGCCCCACACCTCAGATCGTTACTATGGATGAAATGACATTAATGGGAATGGAAAAAGATTTTACATCTGAAACAATGATGGAAATCCCTAATCTCTGGATGGAGTTTATGAAAGTCAACGATCAGATTCCAAATAAAGCAAACGATATGGAAGCATGGGGTGTTTCCTACGATATGAATTATGCAACTCAGCCCTTTACATTCACCTATTTTGTCGGTTTCGAAGTTACTAATATCAAGACTATTCCGGAAGGCATGATCGGTCATGTGGCACCAGCTTCAAAATATGCAAAATTCACTCATTACGGTTCTCTGGACAATCTTTCAGAAACCTATACTTATATCTACAATGTATGGTTCCCACAGAGCGGATATGATATGGGAATGGGTAATGAGCTGGAATTGTATAATAAGAAATTCAATCCGGAAGGCGAAGATTCCGAAATATTCATATTCATCCCACTACAATAGTAAGAAAGGATATATATGGTCGCTGTAGAAAAAAATCTTAATCCCGTAAAAGGTATAATTCTCGTCATCGTTGCATTTCTTGGTTTTTCAATTATGTCTGCATTCATCAAAGTATGCTCGAATACAGGAATGGGAATTCATGAGATCATGTTTTTTCAAAATCTTGTTGCTCTTATAATAGTTATGCCCTGGATTCTCCATGGCAAGAAAGTCAGCTTGAGACCGCAGAACCCTCTACTGATTATTGGAAGAGTCATCGTAGGGATGCTCTCGATGTATTTTTACTTCGTTGCCTTGAAGCTCATTCCCCTTGTAAATGCAACACTTCTGCAGAATACAACCCCAATTTTCATACCCATTATAGCATTTTTTGTATTTCGCAAAAAGATCACGTTAAAGATGTTTTGCGTTATGATCATTGGTTTCGTTGGAGTAACAATGATTTTACATCCTGGGAAAGGTGCAATCAATCCAGGTGATCTGATCGCTCTGTTTTCGGGATTCCTCTCCGGTCTTTCTACTGTGATAATCAAGCTATTGGACGACAGGGATGAATCCGTAAAATTGGTTATGTTTTACTTTCTTGCATTCTCAACAGTAGTTATGGGTATTTGGTCAATATCCACATGGACAACTCCGGCAGGTATTATCTGGCTCTATCTCGCATTATCAGGAATATTTTATGCTATGTTCCAATTATTGCTCATCCTCGCAGTGAAATATGCTTCGACCACAACGATCTCACCCTTTATATATCTCGCAGTAGTGTTCTCCGGTTTTATCGATTGGATCGTTTGGCAGGAGGTTCCGAGTCTTCTCACTGTCGCCGGTGCTGTAATTGTGATTACCTCAGCAATCATATCAGCTATACATCATACTAAACATAATATTCCAGTGCATTATAAATAAAATAATTTATTAAAAAAGAAACCGACCTGGAACGAACCGGGTCGGTTTTTTTATTTTTATGATTTTTTTATTACTTCAACAATCCGTCTCTTTTCAGCATTGCATCTGGATCAGGTTCACGTCCACGAAATTTCACGTAGAGTTCCATCGGGTGAGCGGTATTACCTTTTGCAAGAATATTTTTTCTGAATGAGTTAGCGACTTCCTGGTTGAAAATGCCCTTTTCTTTAAAGAGCTGGAAGGAATCTGCTTCGAGGACTTCCGCCCATTTATAGGAATAATATCCCGAGGAATATCCACCTGCAAAGATATGTCCGAAACAGCATGAGATGTTTGTCCCATCGACTTTGGGATATAATCTTGTCTTATCAATAACCTTTTCTTCAAAAGCTACCACATCTTCGATATTTCTGGGATCTTGTGCATGCCATGCCATATCGAGGAAACCAAAAGTAAGCTGACGAATATTCGCGATTCCTTTATTGTAGTTTTCGGCTTTTTTTACCTTTTGAATGAGTTCATCCGGCATTTTTTCACCGGTTTTATAATTCTTAGCAAACATATCGAGTGCCTCTTTCTCCAATGCCCAATTCTCCATTATTTGTGATGGAAGCTCTACGAAATCCCAATATACATTCGGGCTTGCCAGAGTTTGATAGGTGCAGTCAGAAAGCAATCCATGCAGAGCATGTCCAAACTCATGGAATAAAGTCTGCACTTCTGATAATTCCAGAAGGGAGGGCTTTTTATCTGTTGATGGGGTAAGATTTGCCACGATACCGACATGAGGTCTGCGAATTTCTCCATGAGCTAATCCCTGGGTTTTGAAGGTGGTCATCCATGCACCGCTTCGCTTAGTTTCTCTTGGGAAAAGGTCCAAATATAATAAACCAAGATGCGAGCCATCCTTATCATCCAGCTCAAACACCTTTACTTCTTCATGATACACCGGTATGCCCTTGAGCTCTTTGAATGTGATATTATACAATTTTTCTGCCACTTTGAACAATCCCTGAATGACGTACTCAACCTTGAAGTATGGACGGAGTTCTTCTTCATCATAATTATATTTGAGCTTCTTCAACTTCTCTGAATAATACGCGCTGTCCCATGTTTGGAAATCCTCAATATCATCAGCTTTCTTGGCTAATTTTTGGATTTCGTCAACTTCCTTTTTAGCAGCAGGAAATGCTACAGAATAGACTCTCTCAAGAAATCCTTCAACTGTTTCGGGAGTTTCAGCCATACGCTCTTCGAGCACGTATTGAGCATGGGTTTTATAACCAAGAAGCTCTGCGCGCTCCTGTCGAAGCTGGACGATTCTTTTGAGAATTTCTCTGTTATCAAATTCATCATTGAACGCACGTGCGCCGTAAGCTCTGTTCATTTTCTCGCGGAGTTTTCGATTTTTTGCGTATTTGAAAATTGGAAGAACACTTGGAATCTGCAGATTGAAAAGCCAGCCCTCATCCTTGCCTTTCTTCTTTGCTGCATATGCTGCTGCTTCTTTTGCGCCTTCCGGTAATCCTTCCAGATCCTTTTCATCAGTAATATAAAGTTCAAAAGCATTAGTGGATTTAAGTAAATTTTGAGAGAATTTGGGGCTCAAAGTGGAGAGTTCCTTATCAATCTCTTCTAATTTTTTCTTCTTTTCTGGTGGAAGGTTCGCTCCATTACGAACAAACTGTTTATAATAATGCTCAACTAATCTCTTCTGCTCAGCGTTGAGACTTTCCTGGTTTTTGTATACTTTCTCAACCTTCTTAAAAAGGTCGGAATCAGTTAAAACCTGGGTTTGAAATTCAGCCAGCATGGGAGAGATCTTTTGAGCAAGTGCTTTGAATTCATCATTGGATTCAGCACTATAAAGATTGAAATACACAGTCGTAACTTCGTCTAGAAGCTCACCGCTTGTTTGCATTGCAAGTATCGTGTTGTCAAAATCAGGTGATGCGGGATCATCTTTAATTGCCTTAACATTTTCTCGTGCAATCTTCAGTCCTTCTTCTATGGCAGGCATGAAATGTTCTATTTTGATTTTATCAAAAGGGATAGTATCAAAAGGTGTATCATAGCTCTGGAAAAAGGGATTCATATCCGAATTTTTCATTATAGCTCCTTGTTTATAATTTCTGGAGTGATTTGTTGCAGGAGGATTTTTATGTCAAATGTTTTGGGGTAGATTGGAGATTTAGAATAAATATTTCACCACAGAGAACACCAGTCTTCGTTACACTATGCCCTGGTAAACAGAGGACACAGAGAAAAAATAACTTATTGAAAAAGTAGGCTATAGATCGTGTCGAAAATGAAATTTACAGAAAACAAAATCTGACGGGTAGGTGCAGGTTTATCCTGCACAAAATTAAATTTCCCTTCAGTACAACGTTTCCTTAATTCCTTTGCTGTTTTTGTAAGCTATCTTAATCATAGTCACTACTAGTGCTTTACACCTCATCATGACCTTCTCCTGCGAGGTGAAGAAATAATTTCAACTAATAATCTGCACTTGTTTTCCTATCCTTCTATGAGAGGATTAAGGTGAGGTCTCATCAAACCCAGGTCTTATGAACGAACGTGCCTGTGGAAAAGCTTTTTCTGTTATGGAGAGTATTTTTTGTAATAATTTAATCAAATTTACAGTGGCATTTGCTCTTTCAGGGATAATTTCCATGAACTTAGCCCAGGCACCAATCGAACGATCAATACCTATCAATGCGACCTTTGCAGAGCCATTCATATCTTTTATTGAAATCTCATCATCCAAATTTATACTATTAAATGCTCTCGTGAGCTTCACCTCGATCTGGTACTGATACCAATGAATTATATCAATAATCTCCTTTATCTCAACACTATCTCGTTCAAGATCAATTGCCTTTTGCTCGTTAATGTAATAAGGTTCTTCAAACCACGTAGTCACTTTGGAGGAATACTCCTCTGCCAATATCACCAAAAACTGATCTTCAGCCGCATTATCTTGCGCTGGTTCACCATCAATATCCTGAATATCAATTCCCCATTCCTGCATTGACTCCTTAATCATATCGAATGTTTCTTTCATCATCTCAGAAAACCTGTACCAGAATTCTTCATTTTGCAGATCTTTATCCTTCAAGTCGCCAAAACGATCTTCATATATTTTATAATTCAAGCACCGAGATGTAAAAGGGCATTTCTCGCACCAGCGATCACAGTAATTGTAGATTCCTTCTATATAATGAGGATTTTTTGCAAGTTCTTCTAATTTCTTCATAATGAACTTATCTCTTGTATCACAGCTCTGGCTCTGTCAATAAAATCTTTCATTTAACAGATTAACGTGGATGATATTTTTCTTGACGATAATTCCTTCTCAAATAAAGACATCTGAAAATGTGTAATCGCTAAAATATTATATTAAAAATAATTTTCTATTTATCCCAAGACTGTGTTGAGTACTACAAATCAATCAGCAGTAATATGATAAAATATAATTGGAGAAAAAATGAAGATCTTAAAATATTTATTGATCTCTTCAGCTCTGATATTCATACTATCCAATGTGTATGCCAAGGATCTTACTGAGTATATTGCAGAAGCAGAAAAATTACAACAATCAGGAAAACTCGATGATGCAATTACTACAATGGAACAAGCAGTTGAGGTATACCCGGAAAACTCCATGGCGTATACTCAACTGGGAAATTTTATCAGTATGAAAGCAAGACATGCTGACTTTCAGGATATGTTCGCTCTATGCAGCAAGGCATTTGAAAACTGGAATAAAGCGATCGAACTCGATCCCTATAACGTCATGGCACGATCATTAAGAGGTGGCTGGGGTATTGGATTACCACAATTTGCAGGAATGCTGGAAATCGGCATTGAAGACCAGGAATTTCTCATCTCGATGCTTCAGCACTCCCCAAGCCCGGAAGCAAAACAGCAGCTCATCGGTGCATATATGCAATTGGGTGAAGGTTATCAAAAGATGAAAGATTTTGGTAAAGCAAAAGATGCCTGGAATAAAGTAATCGAGCTTCTCCCGGGAAGTGAATATGCACAATCCTCACAAGCAAAAATTGATAAGCTAACCAATGTCGAAAAGAAAATTCAAGAAGAAAGAGAATCAAAAGGACCTGATGGACCTGCTATTGTAGCGTTGAAAGAAAAGCTGGAAAACAATCCCGAAAACACTTCGCTTCTCATCGAATTAGGAATTGCGTATAATGATGAGGGCAAGTATGATCAAGCAGAGAATGTTTTAAACAAAACCATCGGCATAGATCCTCAAAATATCGATGCGTATAAAGCACTGCTGGTATCCGTTGAGAACCTGGCTGCAAGCGGGTATGATATCATGGTAAGTATTGATACGGATTATCGTACAAATCTCGCGTTCCAGGTAATGTATATTCTTGATCAAGCTGTTGAAATTGCTCCTGATGACATCGAGCTGCGGCTTCATAGAGGTGTTGGCGGAGTGGAGATGCCGTTCTTTGTCGGCAAATTAGATCAGTCGATCGACGATATGAATATTATTCTCGAATCTGAAGCACCGGATTCTATCAAAGCTGAAGCAAAATATTGGCTTGGAGCTGCATACAAGAAAAAATCCATGACCTATTGGATAGAAGTGGCATCCGATTTTGAAGATTCGGAAGTGGCAGAATTGGTATATAAAAATATAGATCCGGGAATTCAGCATTTCAATATTAAGGATTATAAAACCCCGGTTGTTTCAATTGATTTTATTATGGGATTCACGGATGAATTACCTCCTCAAACCGCTGTATGGATTGAAGATGGCGATGGTAATTTTGTAAAAACCATATATATTTCCGGGTTTAGCGCCAATGCAAAAGAAATTCAGGTAAATCTTCCTAAATATGCCAAATCATCGCAATTTGAAGATGTCGATGCAGTAACAGGTGCAAGTATCGATCTTGGACATCATATCTATGTATGGAATCTGAAAGACAGTTTGGGAAATAAAGTCAAAAACGGTGAGTATATTGTAAAGGTAGAAATCTGCCATTGGCCTCATGTTAAATACCAATTGGTTCAAGCCCCTATTAAGATCGGCAAAAAAGAAAAGAAAGTTATTGTTGAAGAAGGAAAACTAATACCGTATTTGGAAGTTACATACTACCCAAAGGGCGGCAAATAAAATCCCTTCGAATCACAATGGATATTTAGTTAAAAAAGCTGTCTCCAAATTTTTCTTGACAGCAAACAATCAATATTTTATAGAATTTCAACCAACCAAGGGAGTACAATGAAAAGAGTGATTTTATTAGTTCTTTTATTATTATCTACAACATTACTCTATGGTGAATGGAGTACTGATTCCTCAGAAAATTTTCTTTTTGCAGGAACAAATTGCAACCAGGAATATGCTCACATAACTGTCGATAATAATGGCTATTACTACATTTCCCGGTACCAGAACGAGCCAGAACCATAATGAGGTTCAAAAGATAGTTATATTAAATTATTGATGATAAAAAATTACTTCAAAATTTTCCTAAGAAATTTAAAAAAGAATAAGGGTTACTCATTTCTGAATATCTTTGGTTTATCCGTTAGTTTAGCGCTGGTTTTTCTCATTGTGTTGTATGTTCGCCACGAAACATCTTACGACGCCTATAACAAGAAAGCTGATAGGATATACCGTGTATTAACCCATAAGGAAGATTTAGATTGGATAACACCGGGGACATCATATCTGCTGGCACCGGTTTTGCGAGATGAATATCCCGAAGTAGAAGCAGTTGCCCGTACAAGAGGAATTGCTGTGGAAATAGAGTCCAATGAAATATTTGAATCGAATTTTTTCAATTGCGTCGATTCAGACATTCTTGATATACTGACACTGGAATTTGTTTATGGCTCACGTGAAAATGCTTTAACGGAACCATATGACATTCTACTTTCCGAGACAAGAGCAGCTAAATATTTTCCCGACGAAAACCCAGTTGGTAAGATTATTCCCGTAAAAATGTATGGTGCGACCATAGATTTTACTGTTAAGGGAGTTTTAAAAAATGTACCTACAAGCTCCACATTCGCGAAGCCATTTCTTGTTAACATAGACGTTGCAAAGAAATTTTTCCAGTTTATCCATCAAAGATATGCTGGCGTTGATTATGAAGAACAATGGTATTTAAACTTTTATCAAACCTATATTCTGCTAAAAGAAGATGTTGATACTGAAGCCTTTATAGATAAAATGAATGAAATTCCGGCAAGGTATCATGAAGAAGGTATGCAGACTTCATATGATTTGCAATCCGTGCGGAAAATATATCTTCATTCAAATGATTTTACAAATAATTCTACGATAAGCGGTAACCTTTCTGAAATATATTTATTTTCGAGCATTGCCTTCCTGATCTTGTTTATCGCCTGCACGAATTTTATTATACTTTCTACAGCTCAATCCTTGCTGCGTTCCAAAGAAATTGCTATAAGAAAAGTGGTTGGAGCAGAAAGAAAAAACCTGGTCAAGCAGATCATGTTTGAATCTGTTTTTACTTCATTCATGGCTTGTTTCCTCGCTATTGGTTTTACCTATTTGTTTCGACCGATCGTAAAAAACCTACTTCATGTTCCCCTTGGAATAAATTACATTAATAATTTTGGATATCCAATCTCATTACTTTTAATAACTTTGTTTGTTGGTTTAGCATCAGGCAGCTATGTAGCATTTCATATTTCTCGTCTTAATCCGTTGATAATTCTGAAAAGTAGAATATCTACAACGAGTTCGAAATCTGTATTCCGCCGAATTGTGATCTGCCTGCAAATGATCATTTTTATTTGCTTAATATCATCATCCATTATTATTTACAAACAGCTTCATTTTTTCCGAAATGCTGATATGGGATTTGATAAAGAGCAACTCTTAAGCATGGGATTGACGAGTGGAGATTTCAGTGAACATTACGAAGCATTTATGACTGAGTTATCCAAATGCCCGGATATAATTGATGCAACCGGTGCTTTTGATTTACCACCGGACGACAGTCGAATGTGCGGTAATATTCCTCTCTATGATAATCCGGAACAGTTAATTGAAGTAGAAGAAAATTATGTGTATTACAATTTTTTTAAAACATTCAGGATCGAATTGGAAAGTGGAAGATTTTTTTCCAGAGAATTCGCATTGGATACTCTAGATTCAATCATTTTAAACGAGACTGCTGTAAGACAATTACATATAAAGGACCCAATCGGTAAATTAATAGAAAATTCTCAGATAATAGGGGTAGTTAAAGACTTTCATTATCATAGTTTATATTATAAAATTGAACCAACAATTTTTCGATTAAGCCCTCCTAAATCAATCGATGGTATTGGTATTAGACTCTCACCTTACAATGTATCTGAAACAATTGATTATATCGAGCGTACATGGAACAGTTTTAATAAAGGTGATGATGCTCTCTTTAAATATGAATTTGTTGATGAGAAGATTAATCAAATGTATTGGGAGACACAAAACTTTGGTAAAGCAATAAATTATTGTACATTATTTGCAATATTTGTAGCGTGTCTGGGCTTATTCGGTCTTACGATGTTCATCACAAAACAAAAATCAAAAGAGATCGGGATTCGCAAAGTGTTCGGCGCCTCCCCATTCAGTATTTTAAAACATCTCTCAAAGGAGATCATCTTTTTAAGCATCATATCAACACTTATAACTATCCCGATAGTTATTTATTTGATGAATAAATGGCTTGAAAATTTCGCATACAAAACTGAAATTAGTTTTTGGATTTTTATTATTGCTGGTGTGTTTGGGCTTTTTGTATCTCTATTAACAATGAGTTTTTTCTCGATCAAAGCATCACTCGCAAATCCTGTTGATACGATGAAGTATGAATAAGCATGAATACTACCAATGTCAATGCCCTTGCTGTCTGCTTTTCTTCCACGGCACGCCTGTCCGTAATTATAGCTTGTTTAGCAGCAGGAACAATAAAGGTAAAAAGGTAAAATAATTGGAAAACTATAAAAACATTGATAAACAGAGACAAAAAATTATAATGAGAAAACTCCATCATACTCTAACATATGCGGGTTCGTCTGCCGTTCTTTATGTAGGTTATCCCATAATTGGCTACTTTATTGTATCAATAATTCTGACCGTTACCGCAATTATTTATACTCCTTATCTGATAAAAAAGCTTATTGAATTAAAAAAATGGAAATGGGTCATAGCTTTGGGAATTACGGTTGTTGTCCCGTTAATCCTGGTGCTGATAATTTCAAATAAAAGCACCGTTATGACAATATCCTCTTTTATTCCATTACTAATGTTTTATGTGTTTTGCTGGATTTTGAGATTCTGTATTCCTGATTGGATCGAGAAAATTGAATATTCAGAAATGAATTTTGATGAATAATAAATAGAGACATTGGTGCTAAAGGAAAAATTGAGCCAAGCACAAGATATCAGCTATTTTGTCTCGTCCCTAAGTGGCACGAAAATACCCCTGTTGAAGGATGTTGCTCTTCGAAACATTGGTTACAAAGCCCAACATTACTTCCCCATTTTTCTTGACGATAATATCCTGCTTAAATAAATATCTCTGAAAACTCGATTGCTAAAAACTAAAGAGGAAATAAGAAAATGAATGATGAGAAAAAGAAAAGCGGAAACATTATAATAGTTGATAATTCCCTGATTCAAAAGAAAATCCAATTCATAAGAAATAAGCAAGTTATGATTGATAATGATATTGCTGACTTATTTGATGTGAAAACAAAACGACTCAATGAACAGGTAAAAAGAAACATCAATAGATTTCCTCAAGAATTCTGTTTTCAATTAACGGATATTGAGAAAAACGAACTGGTCGCAAATTGCGACCGGTTCAAAAAGCTGAAACATTCATCATCAAATCCTTATGCCTTCACAGAACAAGGTGTGGCAATGCTTTCTGCTGTTCTCAGAAGTGAAACTGCCATAAAGATGAGTATTCAGATTATGAAAGCATTCGTGAATATGCGTCATTTTTTAATTGAAAATGCTCAGATTTTTTCTCGAATAGAACGGGTAGAACAAAAACAAATAGAAACAGATTCCAAATTAGAACAAATATTCAGTGCTATAGAAAGTAAGGAGATAAAACCCAAACAGGGAATTTTCTTTGAAGGACAAATTTTTGATGCTTATAAATTGCTGACAGATATTGTGAAATCCGCAGAAAACTCCATTTACATTATTGATAATTTTATTGATGAAACAATACTTACCTTGCTTACAAAACGGAAACCAAAAGTTGATGTGAAAATATTTACCAAAAACATAACCAAACAAATGCAATTGGATGTGAATAAGTATAACAAACAATATCCAAAAGCAGAATTGTTACAATTAGATAAAGCCCACGACAGATTTATTGTTATTGATAAAAAAGATGTTTACCATCTCGGCGCTTCACTGAAAGATCTCGGCAAGAAATGGTTTGCTTTTACTAAAATAAAAAATGATTCTATCTCATTGATTGAACAACTGGAAAGGATAAAAAATGATTGATGTTTGTATTATTTCAGGAAAATTATTACGATGACTAAACTAAAACTAAGGCAGATGAAGTGGGAATGATGACTCAAATAATTTCCTGTTTTCAGAAATTCTCGAATCATACTCACTATCTATAGTTATTAGGAAAATAAATTTAATAAAGAAAATTCTTAAAGTTAACTATCTCTGTGGCAAGCCAAGGAGTATTTTGCCAACTCTATTTCAGCAAGCTGAAAACCGAATTTTCTATTATTTACCCCTCTGCCTCCGGCATCTCCCCTAAATCAGGAGAGAAAATTTGGAGACCCCGACGCAAGCATCGAGGAATTCTTTTGATTAAAAATTATAGCATTGCCTGACCCTGTTTACTTATACTTGTTTTTTTCTTGACGATAATATTGAGCTCGGCAAACTTCTCATAAAATTCTACAGGTTTGGATTGAATATGCAAATGGAAACGAGAAAAATTTATAAGCACATTAAGCATTTCGCTAAAAAGAAAATTGTTAGCCCATTAGAGAATTGGAATTGAATGAACAAATCTAATCTTGAAATTCAAGACAAATATCCTATACACCCTCAAATCTATAGTGTTCGCGATAAAAATGACGGGGATACATACATTATGGGAAACTCTCTGAATTTTTATTAATTTTTGTTATTTTTTGTTAATTATTATTATTATCATTGTTAATTAAAATAGTTGACGTCGATTCTGTAATATTATATTTAGCAATCATTAAGAAGATGGCAATGTTAATTCTTTTATTAAGGAGTGTTAAATAACGTGAATAAATTTAAACACATTGATCTAAAACTTGTTCAACCTACTTTTGATTCAAAAATTACTGATTTGATTATTGAATTGGATTATTTACGAATGAAGCAACTCCGAGGTTCAACACATCCTCAAATATTTTTTCAAATAAAGCAAATATTCCATATGTTAGAAAGCATTGGTTCTGCAAGAATAGAAGGTAATCACACAACTATTGCAGAATATATTGAAACGACTTTAGATGAAAATGCAATAATAAATGAATCAATAATTGAAATTAGAAATATGGAAAAGGCATTAATATTTATTGATGATAATATTCTGGATACTAATATTAATCGAATTTTTCTAAGTGAATTGCATAAAATTGTTGTAAATAATCTTACTACTGAAGGTAGCATTACTCCTGGTGAATATAGAAATAAAAATGTTGTTATTGAAGGTGCTAATTTTAGTCCTCCTGATTATTCTAATGTTCTTGATTATATGGATGAACTTCTTAAATTTATTTGTGAACTAAATAATAAACATTTTATTTTACGCAATAAAGAGGGAGATTTTCGTCTAACTGAACAAATATCCTGTCTTCCGATTTCAGAATTAAAAATACCTTAATAAGTGCAATAAAATAAAAATATTTTTAAGCAATAGCTTAAAAAAGGGAGTAAAAATGTTTAAAAAATTATGTATTTTAAAAAAGTTAATTCCAATAGTATTATTACTAATACTCACAAGCTGCGCCACTACTCAAAAGCAACCCATTGTTGAAATAGAAAATATTGAAAGGCCTGAAATCACAAATAATTTAGATAATTCATTATCGGATTTAACAACACAAATTGCCAACAGTATTACTGAGGATGGAAAGAAAAAAATCGCTGTAATAGAATTTTCCGACCTTGAAGGAAATGTTACGCAATTTGGTAAATATCTTGCTGAGGAACTCATTACAAGACTCTTTAGAACGAGGAAGTTTGAGGTAGTAGAAAGACAATTATTAAATAAAGTTCTTTCTGAACAAAAATTAGGTATAACCGGTTTAATTGATGATGAATCGGCAATAGCAATTGGAAAATTACTTGGAGTTGATGCCATAGTATCCGGTACAATAACTGATCTTGGTAAAAGTTTAAAAGTTAATGCTCGGATAATTTCTACAGAAACGGGAAAGGTGTTTGGAGTAGCTGGAACAAATATTGTTAAAGATGAGACTGTTGAAAAGCTGATGGGAATAATATCTACTGTTCAAAAGGAAGAAGTTCAAAAACAGATGGAAAAGAAAGAAATTTCTAAGGAAGTATTGAAAAAAGTAGAAGTAGAAAATTTTACATTCGAATTGACTAAATGCGAAATTTCTTCAGGAGGTAGTGTAACTTGTGATTTACTTATCACAAACAATGATAAAAAGGATAGAGAATTTCAGCTAACTACGCAACATTCTAGAATATTTGATAATTTTGGAAATGAGTATCATGCAAAAGAATTCCAGCTTGCAAACAAAGAGGGATCGTATCCTAAAATTTTGCTTGTTTCTGGTGTTCCCACGAGGGCAATACTGGATTTCGAGAAAGTCTCAAAAGATACGAGGAGCATAGCATTGCTCGAACTTAGATTTACAGTTATGACTTCTATTTATGGGGGAACGTCATTCACAGTTCAATTCCGCAACATTCCTTTATCAATGGGAGATTGATAGATAAAGTTATTAGAAACAAAACTAAAGTAGAGTTCTCTGAATCCGACTCGGATTTATTAAACAAAACTTTAGCTATTATAGAATTAAAATGTATAAAAAAAACAAAAGGATTCACAATTGAAAATATTAAATCCAAATTCACAACATGCTTGGATGATTTTATATCAACGCAGTTTAAAGATATATTGTACATTGAGTATAAAACATTAAAACTTTTTTTTATCAGTAACATTGAAATTTATAAGCGTGATATTGGATTGAAGATGGAGGCATTAATGGATGTTCGTTTTGAATACAGAAATAGAAAATATATGATCATTCCATATAAACCTTCACCTGTAATTAAGAAATGTTATTAATTTTATTCGAGTAACAATGCACCTGTGGTTTGTTATCTGTTCGTTTCGTCTGATCCATCATCCGTCGATAGACGGAGTAAACACTGATGTATTCAAACTTTTGTTGGTTCGCCCTGGGGTATCCCGTAGGCTTTCGGGATGAAGTGGGAATGATGACTCAAATGATTTCCTGTTTTCAGAAATTCTCGAATCATACTCACTATCTATAGTTATTAGGAAGATCAATTTATAAAGAATTATAGTATTGCCTAAAATCGTTTACTTCGGCATTTTTTTTCTTGACTATAAAATTGTACTTGCAAAATCTCAATGAAAATTCTACAGGTTTGGATTGAATATGCAAATGGAAACGAGAAAAATTTATAAGCACATTAAGCATTTCGCGAGAAATAAAATTGTTAGCCCATTAGATAATTTGGAATTGAATGAACAAATCTAATTATGAAATCCACGACAAATGTAGTATACACACCTAAATTCGATACAGACATTAAATGCATTGATAGTGTAAAAAATGTTATGAAAGAAATATAAGAGGAGATAAAATGAAGTTATTAAAGATTTTAGATTTAACAAACCAAATTGAAAAAAATTCGTTTATAAAATTGCTTATTAATATAATGAGTAAAAACGATAATGAAGACACAAAAATTGAGCATATTAAAAATGCAGGTAATGAGAATATGGTTAAAATTTTTAATCTGGATTATGTTCAAGAGGAATTCAAAAAACAAATTAAAGATGCAGTTGCTTTTAATTTTAATCTCGATATTTTAATCGATATAATTATTCGTGACGGTAATTGCATTATGTCTCGTAATTGGTTTTATGAACTCTATTCTAAAGAAATCTCAAATATCAAAAAAGAAGAAGCAAAGCTTAAAAGTGAGTTAGATGAAGAAAAAAAAGGAAACATCGAAGAAAACAGAAAGAGAGATTATTTAATTTATCGTAATTGTGTAAAAACAGCTTATACAAATGATCAACTACAAAATCGAGAATGCATAATAACGCACGATGAGTTATCAATATTGAACACATTATCAAATAATTTAGATCTATCGCAAGATGAGACAAGAAGCATTTATTATTTGGTTTTACCATTAACCAAAATGGATATAAATAATATAATAAAAAGCCTTAAAGATTTGGGTTTATTGTTTTATTCAAAAAAGAAACTTGAAGTTTATATTCCAGAAGAAATTGTCCGAATTTTACGAAAAATGAAAGGTTACGAAGTAGCAAACAAACATTTCAGACGTGTATTAAAAGAGCTAAAAGATAGTCAAATATTATTAATTTGCAGAAAGCATAATATAGATAGAAGTCTTTCAAGATATGAGAAAATCAAAGCAATAATTGAAAAAGGGTTGAGTATTAGAAATACTCTAACACAGGGAATTTTCAAAGAGAAAGTTAATCTAACAGAAAAGAAAGAATTTATAAATACACTTATTGAAAAGAATCTAAAACTTTCATTACCTTCAAAAGGAGTAACCCTCAAAGATAAAATCAATAATCTTATTTTATATTTCAATACAATTGAGAAAGATGATAAAATTGAGATTTCAAATGAAGGTTATGAAAAACTTCTTAAGGATATTCATCGTTTAATTCCTGAAACAAATGATATTGTGAAAGACGAATTTGAAATTCAAGGTGATTTCATATTAAAATTTGATTTATTATTAGACTACAATATCAAACCAAGAGATGTACTTGATTTATTAAAAAGGACTTCTTTAGTTTCTTTTTGCAAAAATCAGCAAATCAAATCTATTGGTAATGTTGTAAAAAATATACTCGAATCATATCGAGATACCGAAAGTCTGTATATTGAAAATTATAATTTAATCAGTAATCGAGATTATAATGCTTTAAAAGAAAATGGGATTAATGTAAAAGGAAGTGAACTTGGTTTAATTTTTGAAAGAACAACCAAATCAATATTTAACAAACTCGGATTAATAGTAGATGAGCATTTAAAGAAGAAGATTAATGATAAAAAAAATAAATTAGATATTGTTCTGAAAATTAATGAAAAGGAAATAATAATAGTTGAATGCAAAACACACAAAGATAAAGAATATAACAAGTTCAGTTCAGTATATCGACAAGTGAAAGCATATCATAAAAAGGCTCAAGATATGGGTTTCAAAGTTATAAAATCTTTAATTGTTGCTTCTGAGTTTAGTGATGATTTTACAAACGAATGTGAATTGGATTTTGATTTAAATCTATCATTAATTACTGCAACGACAATGTTGAACATTCTTGAAGCTTTTAAAAAATCAAGACATCAGGCTTTTCCGTACAAATTATTAATGAAAGATGTTTTAATAAACGAATCTCGTATAATAAAAGCAATTATGAAGTAATAATGCAATCAAAAATCAGAAATCTAAAAATATGGGGCAAAGCAGTCGATATAGTTACAATATTATGGTTACTTCATTTTATAATGAACCTTTTTACAAATTTGTTAAATGAAACTTACTCCGTATTCTTTTCATATTTTATTTATACTTTTTTCGTTACTGATTTAATAATCATTTTCATTAATCATAATTCAAAAAAGAAATTCTTTAAAGAAAACTGGTTTGATATTTTGATGATCTTACCTTTGTTCAGGTTATTCAGATTCTTGAGAATATTAAAAATCAACAAACTAAGAAATCTTCTAAAATTACTTAAAAAATCAAAGAAATTAAAAAGTGGTAAGAAAATTGTCTCTGAATCTTTTGATCTTGGAAGGCAAATTAATGATAGAGTTACAAAATGATTACTGAAACTACGCACAACAAAAGCACCTGCGGAGGCTGGTCGGTTTGTTTCGTCTGAATCGTTACGATTCAAACTTTGGTTGGTTTGTCTGGGCGGGATCTTCCGATTCCGTGGCGCACGCCAAACATTATACGCAATTTAAAAAATATTTTTAGAAGGAACTCCTGATATGCTTTTAAAAAGAAATGAATTTAACTTTAAATGAGAATATTTATATAATGATTACAATCCTTAATTTATAATCGGTGTAAAATATGCCAACTCATGAACAAAAAATAAATAGAATTATAAAACAATTAAAAGATCGCAAAAGCACGAAATCCGTGTCATTAAAGAAAAAAACTGTTTCTCATGAAGTTCCTAAATTGAGTGATAAAAGGTATTCAGACGAGAAGATCGACCTCAGCGACTTGAACGAGATTCTCCATATCAACACGGAGAAGCGAATCTGTATTGCAGAGCCCGGCGTTACTTTTATTGATTTGGTAACTGCGACGATGAAATACGACCTTGTTCCTATTATTGTGCCGGAGTTGAAGACCATCACAATCGGCGGAGCGGTTGCAGGCTGCTCAATAGAGTCAATGTCTTACAAACACGGCGGATTTCATGACACTTGCCTTGAATACGAAATAATCACTGCAAAAGGTAATGTGCTGATCTGTACTCCTGACAATGAGAATAACCTATTGTTCCAGATGGTTCACGGCACCTTCGGAACCCTTGGCATCATCTCAAAACTAAAGTTCAAGCTGATACCAGCCAAGCCATCCGTGAAAGTGACATATGAGAAATACAATAATATTGAAGATTATAAATCAGCCATATGGGGACACTATGAAAATAAGGATGTTGATTTTATGGATGGTATCATCCACTCGCCAACAGAATACGTGCTCAGTGTGGCGAATTTTGTTGATGAAGCACCATACACACATAATTATGGCTGGATGAGAATCTATTATCTAAGCACGAAAAAAAGAAAAGAGGATTACCTTAAGACACCTGACTACTTTTTCAGGTATGACAAGGGCGTAACTAATGTAAATCCTAAGTCCTTACTGGGCAGGTTCTTCTTCGGGAAGTTCATAAACTCTACAAGAACACTGAAATTAGTTGAAAAATTTCGCCGGTTGATCCCGCCTGACAAAATCCCTATCACAGTTGATGTCTTCATACCATTTTCGAAAGTCAACAATTTTATGGAATGGTATAAAAAAGAAGTGAATCATTTTCCGTTATGGTGTGTGCCATACAAGTTTGTCCGGGGATATGAATGGTTATCCGCTGATTTCTTGCTCAAGACAAAAGATGAGCTTATCCTGGATCTGGCCATTTATGGAATGAAAAAGAAGGGTGATAAGAACTATTACAAGATCATAGAAGATGAACTGATGAATATCGGAGGGATTAAGACTCTCATCTCGAGTAATTATTACTCTGAATCAGACTTCTGGAAAATCTGGAATAAGGAGAATTACGACAAGGTCAAGCGCAAAACTGACCCAAACAATATTTTCCGCGACCTTTATACAAAGACCTGCAGAACAACGATGGGATTGGAAAGGTAAGGATATATGGTTCACTTCGTTGCATTCGTTCACCCAAATTTTATTACACTGCGTTCCGCAAAAACTTCATATATCCTTAACCGTTATCAGCTCGTTTCGTCTGAATCGTGCCGATTCCGCCGCATACGCAGAAAATTATGTGAAATATTTACTTGATATAAGCTGAAAAATAGAAATGTATTTGGAGTAAAAATATATGAATAAAATCATTGTTGAGTCATATAATCCTAAGTGGAAAAAAGAATTTGAAAAAGCATGTAAATTTTATCAAAAACTATTAAAAAATATCAATGTGAAAATTGAACATGTAGGGAGTACATCGGTTGAAGGAATGTGGGCAAAACCTATTTTAGATATTGATATTATTGTAATTAATAATAGTGATAGTAAACAGGTGATAGAACGATTAATTAGCGTAGGCTATAATCATGTTGGCAATTTAGGAGTTGAAGGAAGAGAAGCACTGAAATACACAAAAGACAACAAGTATATTAATTGGATGGATCATAATCTATATGTATGTATTGATGGATGTGAAAATTTGAGAAATCATCTATTATTAAGAAAACATTTAAGAAATAATGAAAAAGCAATTAAGTCATATAGTAAAATTAAGCGTGAGCTTGCAGAAAAATATTCAAATGATATTGATTCTTACATTGATGAGAAGACTAATATTATTACTGAGTTTTTAAAAAATGAAGGAATGGATATTGATGAATTGAATAGAATTGAAACCATCAATAAAAAAAGTAAGTAAACCGCAAATTCTTCACATAACAAGCGTGTCGTCGGTTTGGTTACGTGGTGGATTATGTTTGAATCTTCCGATTCAAACGTTTGTGTTGTTTGTTTTGGGCGTCCCGAAGGCTTTCGTTCCGATCCCGCCACACACGCAAAACATTATAGCTAATTTTTTAAACAGGATAATAATTTACTTGAAATAAAAAAAGGAGCTGCGAAATACAATTCCTCAACTTATAAATATAAATTATCATACGAGACAGCCACGAAATCTCTAAGGCACAAAGGAAGAAATAATAATTAGATGCAACAATCAAAGGATTAAATGGTTTGTAAATATGAGCTTTGAGTCTTTGTGTCTTGGTGGCAGAATTAGACTTGAGAAGAAAAGATGAAAGATGCGTTTCATTAAGCCATTAGTAATCCTCTAATAAGTCCTCGTCATAGATTTCGGTACAATCAAAGTATAATCAGCTTTTTTCAAATCTTCTTCACTGATTTTCTCGATATCATCTTTTAAAATAGTTGTAATCGTTTTTATTTCCAGGTCGGGATCATACTTCAGCAAGTGCCAGATTATACCCTGTTTGTTATCAGAGTGGTAGCTGCCGTTATAGTGGATAAAGAGATTTCCATCTTTCCAATTCTGTATAATAAAATGAGCCATGGTAGCATCTTTTACTGATTGTGCTTTAGGAAGATTATTTTTCATTGCCGTCACACTAGTTGGCATGCCCTTCATGTCCATCATCTGTTTATAGCATTCCAGTTCAGGATCATAATTCATCGGAAGCGGTGCAATAAATTGCTTTGCTTGTTCGGATAAATTTGCAAGACCTTCAAATCCCTGCATGGAAACGATAGAGGCATATCTGCGTGGAATATTGGTAGCAACGAACTTTAGATTATTTTCTTTTGCAAATTCCACAAGTGGCTTGTAATCTGTTTTATAATTGGACCACAGCCGCATTTCGCTTTCAAAACTCTTGTTAGAAATTTTTCCTGTTAGATATTCATTTAAGATCATCTGATTATCTGACTCAAACATCTCGGCGCCGAGAATTAATTTATCCCCTATCTGCTCAAAGCCGGCTCTGGTAATTTCCAGTTCCATCCAATGCGCTATCGGGTTGTCATGTAATTCACCAAAAAATATAACATCCGCATTAATAAAACTTGTGATCATTGAATTGAACTGAACTTCTTCTCCTGCTGAATTATATAATTTATACGCTGGATAGTCATTCGCAAAACCAATTGTTGCTATAGAAATAAGCAATAAAGTCATCAGAATTTTCTTCATTTTATCTCCGATTTTTTATAATTATTCTCTATCTAATCCCTTCCCCCAACAACGAAGACCGATTTTGATAAAAAAGTTATAAATGCCGATGAAAATTTTTCGTTAAAAAATAATGTCCATCATTTTTCTTTGCGTCTTTGCGAGAACTTTCTTAACGATGAGCCGTTTATTGTTTCAGAATTATTTAACTTTCAAAACGTCCTCGATAATTTTTACAAAACTCTCTTTAGGAAGAGCACCCATCGCCATCTGCGGTTGTTCTCCAACCGGAATAAACAGAATTGAGGGAATACTTTGAATCCCGAACATGCCTGCAAGTTGCTGCTCGGCATCAGTATCAACTTTATAGATGATCACTTTGCCGTTATACTCATTTGCCAGTTCTTCCATAATAGGAGCAACTTGTTTACATGGTCCGCACCAATCCGCATAAAAATCGATAATTGCAGGAATCTCACCTTTATAATTCCATTTCTCATTATTTTCAAAGTCGAAAACCTTTTCTTTGAATGTTTCCAAAGTTAAGTGTTCCGGCATTATCTTTACTTCTTCCGCCATTAATGGCATTATCAGCATCAAAGCTGATAACAATAATACTAATTTTTTCATCTTTTCTCCTACAAGAATTTTTTCAATTTCCTGCAAATTCTATTTCACATTAAGAACATCCTCGATAGCTTTTTTGAAAGTTCCTTTTGGAAGAGCCCCCATCACCATTTGCGGTTTACCTTCTTTAGGGACGAATAATAAAGAAGGAATACTTCTAATACCAAAAGCTGCTGCCAGTTCTTGTTGCATTTCCGTGTTCACTCTATAAATATCCACTTTGCCTTCATACTCGGAGGAAAGTTCCTCCAGAACAGGTTCAACCATTTTGCACGGTCCGCACCAATCCGCATAAAAATCTATAATTGCAGGCCTGTCACCTTCAAATTTCCATTCCTTGTTTTTTTCATAGTCAAAAACCTTTTCTTTAAAAGTTCCCAGTGTTAAGTGTTCCATTTTTTCCTTTATCGCAGCTTAGTCCCGATTCTTGGAACGAAGTCGGATTTATTTTTTTTTTATTGATAATAAACATAATTAATTATTTCTTAATGTCACATAAAAACTTCCGAAGTCCTAAAAAAACTCCGAAAGTTTAGTAATTTTAAATTATCCAATCATATTTTTTATGTCATCTTCAACATTTGTGATGCCGCCGATATTGAATTTTTCGACCAGAACTTTGGTTACATTTGGAGAAAGGAACGCAGGAAGCGTCGGTCCAAGATGGATGTTCTTCACACCAAGATATAAGAGAGCCAACAACACGGTTACCGCTTTTTGCTCATACCATGCAATATTGTAGATAATTGGAAGATCATTGATGTCATCAAGCCCAAAAATTTCTTTCAATTTCAAAGCGATCACTGTAAGAGAATAACTGTCATTACATTGTCCAGCATCGAGTACGCGGGGAATTCCACCAATATCACCAAGGTCGAGTTTATTATAGCGATACTTTGCACAACCGGCGGTGAGGATAATAGTATCTTTAGGAAGTGCTTGGGCAAAATCAGTATAATAACTTCTTCCTTTCTGACGTCCATCACAACCAGCCATCACCACGAATTTCTTGATAGCACCTGATTTTACAGCATCAACAATTTTATCTGCCAGTGCAAGAACCTGGTTATGAGCAAACCCGCCAACGATCTTACCTGTTTCAATTTCGGTTGGAGCTGGAAGAGTTTTGGCAAGTTCGATCACTGCAGAGAAATCTTTTGCTTTTCCCTTTTCAGGATCAGCAATATGTTTCACACCATCAAATCCGACACTGTTTGTTGTGAAAACACGATTTTTATAAGAATCTTTGGGAGGAACGAGACAGTTTGTTGTTAAGATAATTGCACCGTTGAATTTTTCGAATTCTTCTTTTTGTTTCCACCATGCATTACCGTAATTTCCAACAAAATTATCATATTTTTTGAAGGCAGGATAGTAATTTGCAGGCAGCATCTCACCGTGGGTATAAATATCTACGCCGGTTCCTTTGGTCTGCTCGAGAAGCTCTTCCATATCTTTGAGGTCGTGCCCTGAAATAAGAATTGCAGGATTTTTGCGAACACCGATATTAACTTCTGTAATTTCAGGATGTCCGTAAGATTCTGTGTTGGCAGCATCAAGAACCGCCATCGCATCAACAGAATATTTCCCTGCTTCCAATACCAATCCTACCATCTCATCCACGCTCAGAGAATCATCGAGAGTAGAAATAAGTGCCTTCTCTATGAACATCACAATTTCTTTTGCTTCTTTTCCAAGGCGCAATGCATGATCTGCATAAGCTGCCATTCCTTTCACTCCATAGGTAAGCAGTTCACGCAATGAACGAACATCTTCGTTTTCTGTTGTGAGAACTCCAATTGTTGCTGCTTTTGCATCGATATCTGCATCTGTAATTGTGAAATTAGCTGCATCATGGTCAGTAAATTTTCCCGCACCAAGTCCCATTTCAGCCACTTTCTGCTTTCCTATCTCACGCATTTTGATAGTTTCTTTGATCGCTTCGATGAAATAGTTTCTGTCAAAATTAGCATTTGTAATTGTAGAAAATAGCTGTTCTACGATGAATTTGTCCACTTCGTTGCAGGTTTCTGCATATTCTTTTCGAATTTCTAAACTAGCATTTGAGCGGAAAATTGCTAAACCCTTTAAAGCATAGAGCAAGAGGTCCTGCAAATTAGCCACATCACCCTTTTTCCCACAAATACCGTTTATAGTACATCCTTTGTTGCCAAGTGTTTCCTGGCATTGATAACAGAACATTTTCATTTGTAACTCCTCGTTTTCATCTTGTTTTATTTTATAATATTTTTCCGTCTACTGAAATTACGTTCGTTTTAATCATCATAGCTTTTCCTGCTTTTTCTATTGCTATCATAATTATGTGCTCAATTCCGCCACAGCAGGGAACTTCCATCCTAACGATAGTTACTGTTTTGACATTCTGATTTTTAAAGATCTCTGCCAATTTTTCAATATAGGAATCTATCCCCGAATCGAGCTTGGGACAAAAGTTTATCACGATCTTTCCTTTTACGAATCTCTGATGAAAATTTGCAAAAGCAAAGGGAACACAATCTGCAGTTATCAACAGGTCTGCATTCTTCAAATATTGTGCATTGGGATTAATAAGATGCAATTGTACTGGCCACTGACGAAGTTGAGAAATTATGGGAGTTTGACACTCACAATCTTTTTCAATTTTCACATGATCTATTGAGTGAGCCATTGTTCCGGGACATCCACATGCCATTTTTTCTTCTTCATCAAGTACAGGTATATCAATATCCTTGTCCTTCAGTATATTAACTGCTTGTTCATACAATTCCATTTCTCCATGCCCTTTGAGATGTTTGAGATGGGCTTTAATCGTATTTGGTCCGGCTTTGATTATGTTTTCAATTGCTATCTTTTCATTATAGGGTTCAGCTTCCCTTTCCACAGTTTTAATGGCTCCTACCGGACATTCCCCTATGCATGTACCCAATCCGTCGCAAAAGAGATCGCTGATAAGTCTTGCTTTGCCGTCAATGATCTGTAATGCACCCTCAGGACATTTTGGAATGCATTGTCCGCACCCGTTACATTTTTCTTCGTTTATTTCAATAATTTGTCGTTTCATCTATTCTCTAATTAAACTAATATTGTCTTTTTTATTGGTTTAGGTAATTTCATAACTAAAACTCTGACATCTTTATCTGTTTCATTATAGATACAATGAACAATGTCTTTGGGGCTTTCGACGATATCGTCTTTTTTTACCTGGACTTTTTCTTTTCCAATGAGAATTGTCGGTCTTCCTTCTAAAACGTAAAAAGCTACATCGACCGGGGTAATGTGGGGTTTCAAACCTTCCCCTGCTTTTAGTAAAAGGTGAATGATTTGAGCGTGATCTTTGTCATATAGTTTTGTTGATTGAATTGCGTGTGGGTTTGCTTCGTTTTCTATTTTGATGTAATTTCTAATCTTCATTAAATTCCTATTTTATCTCAGTTAAAATTAAAATTTTGATAAATTCATTTCTTTCAATGTTTCATAAATATCAGCAGAAATTCGGTTCAGCTCGTCACCGAAAATACAAGTTTCAAATACACAATGAGTTTTGCCTAACGGGCAATCTGTCAGATTTACCTTACCTTCGATGATCTCATATATCTCCAAGAACGATATATCTTCAGCTGGTTTGTTCAATTCAAAACCACCTGCGGGTCCCCGGACAGATTTAACTAAACCATTTTTACTGAGTTTTTGAAAAACCTTTGCCAGGTGCGTCTGAGAGACATCCAAATCCCTAGCTAAAACTTTAACATTCATACGCTGTGGCTGATTTCTGGCAATCAATGCCAGACTATGCAGAGATAGCGAAGCAGCTTCCGAAATATTGATCAATTTCGACATTTTATTTCCTTTTATTTATTTAGGTACTTGAATTCCTAAATAGGATTATAGTGTCAAGAAAAATATATTTTTGTCTGATTTTCTTTTATTATATGTTTTTATTTGTCTTATTAAATTTCGTTTTAAATGGAAGATCTGTTATTTTTTACCCATTCATTTTATGTATTGAAGAATAAGAATTATGATATTATCTAGTTGGTTAATCCTTACTTTGCTTTTGGATCGGACTGCATCATACCGTGAAGATTGCCTTCCGGGTCGATAAAGTATGCAAGCCAGCCGATACCGGGAATTGCAGATTTCTGACGGACTATTGTTCCTCCGAATTCTTCAACTTTTTGAATGTATGCATATAGATCATCAACTTCAATTGTATTGATAATGCGTTCTTCACCCTCAGCTTTTGCAATTCCCCCATCGATGCCCTCACCTTTGCCCGTCATTACCAACCAGTATTCCATTGGACCATCCCATTTCTCGATAGTCCAGCCAAAAGCATTTTTATAGAACTCAATTATTTTTTCCGGCTTTTCAGCATTAATTTCGAAGTGAATTATGCGTGGCATAAGTACTCCTTTGAATTTAATTTAATTTTATAAAAATTTAGACGATTTCTTTGTCAATTTTTCGTTTTTCGCATTTATCACATTTTCTTATTTACTTGAGACATGTCGAAGAGCATGTCTTAAGTGAATGCGATCTCTATCTTTTCAGAACTCCGATAACTTCAATATCATCAACTTCCCAGGAGGTGGCTTTATTCGGACTTGAATTTATATATTTAAATGCGATATGGACATCGCTTGAAGAAAAATCAGAAATATCAATATATCCAGAATGCTCCCATTCATAATATCCTTTCGAGAGTGATGCAGCAAGAGGATACCACGTATATTGCAAAGGATTATTTTTCGCTATATAATCTTTTGAAATGAATACTTCCAGCCCTGGTGTGACATCTGAATGATTTTTTGCAGTTTCAAAACTCAAGATAATATCCATATAAAGTGCTAAATTCAATTCTGGTGAAATCAACCAATCAACGCACGGTTCATCCGCTTTGTAGCCGCTTATCTTCATGAATTTCCTGTCACCATAAGATGAAGGATACCAGTCTTCATTACCGGCTATGCTGTACGCAGACCATCCTTCCCAGCCGTTCTCAAATGAGTTGGAGAGAATTATTCGAGCAAGCGGATCAATGCCGTGACCTTTGAGAATCACCCTTTTCGTTTCCGCTCCATCCGACGAAATAAAGAGGGTGTCTTCATATACTATTTTCATTTCAGGTTTGAAATAGATACATATTTGTTGGTTTAAAAAACTCTCCTGAGGAAAAAGCATTAATGCAGATTTAGGTGCTCCATCAACCGCATCAGCAATGAAAAAAGGTGGTGAAACACCTAGATTCACCTCTCCGTTAAGGTTATATCCGCTTACAACAAACTGTCGTGGTTCAGAAAATTGTCCGATCACCTGATTGCCAAAACCCATTACAGGGTCAGAATAACTGAGTGTGGGTTCCAGAACGGGCTGTCCCCATATTTTTTCTACAAATTCAGGATGATCAATAAAAGGATTTCGATTGTGTTGATAAGAATAAATAACTTCGTTACGGTGCTGCTCTCTTTCGTCAACAGGATCAAGTTCATGCCACTGAAGGAGTGTAGAAAGCTTTCCAAATTTTGGACCATAAGTTCCTGTTTTATTTAAAAGCTCAAGGTCGTAGGTATCATTGTCTCCTTCATAGCGAACTGCCATGTAGAACATCATGCGTGAAACGTCGCCCTTTACTCTATCCGGTGGTTCCCAGGAATCAAAATCATAATAGCATCCATCCACTTCTTCAAACTCGAATCCTCCCCAATCAAAATCACGATTTCCACGCGCTCCATTCACAGATCGATCTGCCGGCCTGAGATGATGAACATCCGTATATGCTGTATCTGCCATATCCGGAAAGCCATGAGATTTTGCCCATATGTGTTCTCTGTTCCAAGAATCCTCATGAGAAATACCATACTCTGCTATATAATCAAAATTGTCGCCATGGTCTCTAAAATTTTTATCTTGCGATCTGCTCGAGTAAAATAAAATTACGTTTTCAGGATTCTCTAGGTCAATATCAGATTCGATCATGATATCCTTTGTCGCCACAGTTGAATCGCTGAAGTAAGGATACATAATATGATCTTTTATGAGAGAGTGCAATGCAGCTTTCAAAGAATCACCTTCCAGATAGACAATAGGTTTATAGTATTCTTCTACTATTACTGGAGTAAAAGCATGAACGATCTGAGAAAATGTCAGAATGCAGATGACCAATAATATTTTTTTCATATAGATAACTCTACTTTCTCACAAATCCGAGATATGTTTGCGGAAATTTATCGGTAACAACAAGGAACCCCTCATTTCCATATCTTACAATCCCTTCCCAGTTTCTCGAGTTGTCATCATCGATTATTTTAAGCTGAATGGGAGCTTTCTTATTTAATGTAATACCTGCCGGTGAATAATGGAATTCCAATAAGCGCTCAACAGTGTTATACTTCTTGTGTGTTTCACCTTCGCCATATTTCTGTGCAATTGGATCAAGAGAGTAATTTTGATCCTTCTGATCACCGGGCCACAAATAATTGATCATCCAGAAATTGCTGTCTTCATCAAGTTCCGTTGCGTCGGTTAATCTGTATTCAATAAAAGGCAATGACAGTGAATCGACTAAATTTAATGAGTAGTCAAAAACATACGCATAAGGTTCTACTCCAAGTTGTTCACTGTTCACTTCATAAATAGTAATTACTCTATCGTCAGTAACAAATATCGTCTCGTCCGTTGCATTAGATATCGGAGCTCTGGGTGGTAATTCTACTCTTTTATCTACTTCGACAGTAATAGTCTTCATGTCATCTGAGATGGTGCCTTTAAACAGATAACCCATCATTTCCGCAGGACTGGATTCAACAGTAAAGAATACATCATTGCCATGAAAAGCGATTGACTCAAAACCTTCATATCCTTCTATAATATCTTTCAAACCAGGTGCATTCAGGCTGATCTGTATTGGTTTTATCGGAGTGCCTGGCACTTCATTAAGATTCTCTGCAATCTTTGATTTGGGAATTGCAAAAAATGAACCATCATATTCTGATGGGAAGAAATGTGGATACTGCGGAAGCAGAATGAGATAGTCTCCATACCATGCAAGTCCGGAAATCTCTGCTTTTGGTTCTGAAATTTCTCCCTCAAGAGTAATGTATTGCACTATTACTTCCTTAGGTTGCACCAAAACTTCGGGCTTCTGTATTTTTTGTATAGAAGAGCAAGCAAATAAAAGAGATACGATAATAAATATCAAACAAAAATTTTTCATAAATGATTCCTCGTTTTTTGTTTTGAACGAGATTGGAAACTGATTTCTTTGTCAAACTCCTTGTGTAAAATATTAAATTTCTTGCATTATCTTTACCGATTTTAATTGTGTAAACCAAAAACGGAATCATAATGAAAATACTTATCCCATCCTCTAAGGAAGACTTCCAACGATATTACGAACTTCGCTGGAGAATCCTTCGGAAGCCATGGAACCAGCCACTCGGTTCCGAACGAAATGAACTCGATGATACCAGCTATCATGTAATGATTTGTGAAAAAGACAGAATCCCACTCGGCATTGGACGGCTTCATTTTAATAATACTTGCGAAGCTCAAATACGCTATATGGCAGTTGATGATGGATATCAGCAGAAAGGTGCAGGTTCAATTATAGTAAATGCCCTAGAAAAATATGCAAAAGAAAAAGGAGCTCATTATATTATTCTTAATGCTCGTGAAAATGCAGTCCCATTTTATATAAAAAACGGATATGAGGTCATAGAAAAATCCTACTTACTTTTCGACGATATTCAACATTATAAAATGAAAAAATTATTAAAGAATATATAAGAAAAGTAGTATATTTTGATCGTTTCTGATAATGGGATTGGAATACCCGAAGAACTCGATTTCAGGGTTACAAAATCTCTTGGATTGCAGTTAGTCACAGGATTGGTACGGCAATTACAAGGAAATATTGACGTTGACAGAAGCACTGGCACAAAGTTTACCATAATTTTTTAAAATTCTTTTAAGGAGATTCCATGCCTAATATGATGGATTATCAAGAACAGAATATGAACTGGAAAGCAACGTTTCTTGTGATCATTAGTGTTCTTTTTGTCTGCTTTGTGGTATTCGGTATCCTTTCATATAATAGGGGACTTGAAAAACATGCGTTGGAAACTGACGTAGAAATTGAAAAGGAAGTACTGGGTCAAACAATTCAAGAAGTGAAAGATGCAACCCTTTTTATTGCTGAACATCCCTTGATCCAGGAATGGCAGATTTCACCAAAACTCGTAGATAATCATGATATCCTGATCGTGCTGAATACGTTAAAATACATGCTCAATGCATTTAATGTGTATATCATGGATATAAACGGGAATGTGATGGTATGTACTCCACCCTGTCATTATGCTCTTACCGGCAAGAATTTGAATTTCCGCCCCTATTTCCAGGAGTCGATCAAAGGACACGGATTTGTATATCCTGCTCTCAGTATTACTGATCAGGAGCGAGGATTGTATTTCAACTCACCCATTCACGAGAAAGGAAACGGAAAACCTGTGGGTGTTGTAGTCATAACATTAAGTCTAGACAGGTTTGATAAGATCTTAAAGAATTATACTGGCGGAACCATTTCGGGTATTATATCTCCAGAAGGTATCATATTCTCTTCAACAGAAAAATCTTGGTTATTCATGAGCACCGAACCCCTCACTGCCAAAGAGCGTGAATACATCAGGGCAACTCGGCAGTTCGCGGATGAGCCCCTTGAACCGCTTGGAGTCTCTATTTCTGATTCCCGTGTAAAATACAATGATGAGTCCTACCTGCTTGTAAAGGATAATATTGCGATTCCGGGATGGCAGGTCTTTTCGTTACGCAAAACAACCGAAATTCACCCTGTTCCCCCATTCTTGATGTCCGGAATACTATTAATAATTTTCGTCATCTCATATATCATTCTTGCAACGGTATATAAGAAGGAAAAGAAACATCCAAAGGAGAAAAATAATGGATAAAGAATCCTTGAAATTCCTCAAAACGCTGATGAACCTCCCCTCGCCTTCAGGTTATGAACAGAAAATACGCCTTGCATGGATTGCAGAAATGAAAAAATTTTCTGATGAAGTCAAAAGCGATGTACACGGCAATGCAATTGCAGTTGTTAATCCGGAAAAACGACCACGCATCATGCTTGCAGGACACATGGACGAACTCGGCTTCCAAGTCGGTTATATTCATGACAAAGGGTATATCTACTTCAACCAACTGGGTGGATTTGATATTGGAATAATCCCCGGACGAAAGGTTCGCATCCACACAAAAAATGGTGACATCCTCGGTGTAGTCGGGAAAAAGGCAATTCACCTCACTGACAAAGAAGAAAGAGAAAAAGTCCTAAAACCTCATCAACTTTATATTGATATTGGTGTAAAAAATAAAAAGGAAGCTCAGGAACTCGTTGAAATTGGTGACCCGATGACTTATGATACAAATTTTGAAAAACTTCGCAAGGATATTTATGTATCCCGCGGATTCGATGATAAGACCGGTGCATTTATTGTGGCAGAAGTCATGAAGAATATATTCAAGCGAAGGAAAGAATTCAAGGGTTCGCTCTACAGCGTTGCAACAGTTCAGGAAGAGGTTGGGATGCGTGGTGCCCGCACCTCTGCTTTTGGTATCGATCCTGATGTCGGTATTGCTCTTGATGTAACTCATGCTACAGACACGCCGGATGTTGATCAGAAAAAAGTTGGCGAGATCGGGCTGGCGATGGGGCTCCCATTACACGAGGACCCAATATCAACCATAAAGTCTTCGAAATGCTTGTGGACAGTGCAAAGAAGCATAAGATAAGTTATCAGGTTGAAGCTGCAGCACGACCCACGGGAACCGATGCAAATGTCATTCAGGTGACGCGAGCAGGTGTAGCAACAGGATTGATTTCGATCCCTTGCCGATATATGCATACTTATACGGAAGTCGTATCCCTCAAAGATGTGGAAAGTGCAATTGACATTCTCACCGAATTCTGCCTCCAGGTTGATAACTCGGTAAATTTCATAGAATAAAACTGGAATAATAAATTTAAAAACCTCTCTGTCCTTGTTGAGAGGTTTTTTTCATCCTTTAAGCTGGACAGAAATTACTTAATATTGTCATAAAAAAACAAGTAAAAACATAAGTTCTTATATGATGGAAATGTACAATAATTCACTCGTGAAACAACTGACCGTGTACACACCGTTTAATATGCAGGAAAAAGCCAGGCACCAGCAGATACTCACCTTTCTCGCGAGATATGAAAACGGATTTCACAGTAAACATCTCCCGGGACATATTACTGGTTCTGCATGGGTGGTTAATTCCAGGAAAACAAGAACGCTTATGACCCATCATATCAAACTTGAAAAATGGTTGCAGCTTGGCGGTCATGCAGATGGCTCAAGGGATATACTTGGTGTGGCGTTTCGGGAAGCAGAAGAGGAGTCCGGGCTTGATTCTGTTCGACCATTAAGTCTTAACATTTTTGACGTCGATGTGCATGCCATCCCGGAAAGAAAAAATTTTCCCAATCACTTTCATTACGATGTCAGATTTCTTTTTGAAGCGGACGAAACTGAACCCTTTCATGTTTCGAATGAATCATTTAATTTACAATGGATAGATCTCGAGGAAGTTAAGAGATTTAATGATGAAGATTCAATTATGCGTCTCGTGGAAAAGACTGAAATGATGAATCTGATGGGCTTCCTTGAAAGCGGATCTTGGTAACCTCAAAGAGGAGTTTTCATGAAAAAAATTCTTTGCATTATTTTTGGATGTATCATACCGTTTTTGCTAGCAGCGGATATTACACCTTCTGATCAGCATTTGGTTGATAATACCGTTCAGTTCACAAATCTTGATAATTTTTCCGAGATCGCAATACTGGGATACATTGTCGGACCTTCATACGATTCACCAAGTTTTTTTATTATTAAGAACAACGAAGTCCTGCAGAAGGGTTACAAATTTAACGATCTGGGATTATATTGGGCATCAACAAAATATATCGATTCTGTGGGGATCAATAATATAGTAATTAATTCCAATATCGGACCGGATCTTTATGGTGATGAATACTTCAAAAAGGTAACAAATAATCCTAATATTTTTTTTATCACCAGTTGTATAGATCCGGGTGATTTCTGGGTTGATGATGTCAATAGTTTGAAAAGCCAGATTTCTAACTATGAGATTGCCGGTTTTATCGGTAATGAGATCGTGGACTATCTCGCAAAACAGATCCAGAAATTTAGCGATAAAGATAACTCAATACAGGTATTTGATTTTCCGAAAATACCCAACCTGAAACTTAATCCTTTTGCTGATGCCTCCACTTCATCAAATACGTCATCTGAATAGCTTATGCAAGACTACGAGATCAAGTTCCTCCTTGCGTTGCTCGATACGGTCATTATTGAAACTATCGTAATGATATTCTTTGTGAAAAAGATCTATAAAAAGGATATGGAGCACGTTTCATGGGAGCATTTGATATTTGCGGGAGTGCTCTGTTCTTTTGCCACGATTCCCTATCTCTGGTTTATTGCTCCTTATTTTCTACCTTCAAAAGCACTATTGTATCCAATAGGTGAAATTGCTGTTTTCCTGATTGAATCTGTAATGATCTTTTTTATTTTGAAAATTAAATTCACTCGTGCACTGATCATTTCTTTGAGCTGCAACCTTGCTTCGTTTCTACTGGGAATGTATGTGATCTAATAACCTTCGCAACGGTCAGCTTGTCCGCCCTATGGCGGAAACCTTGCGAATGGATTCAAAAAAATTTAATATTATTCATATTTTAAATGCCATATAGACTTCATGTTTTTAATGATAAATATTTTTCGAACTTCTTATCTAAAACTTCAATCTGATTAGAAAACCAAACCATTAACTCCTCGTTCTCTCCTAATAATTTATTTTTATTAACATCATCAATGTTTTTACTATAAATTTCTCTCATTTGATTTGTAAAAGAAATTGAATTTAGATAAAGCTCATTGATATATTTTATAATACTATCTGATCTAAAAAGGAATTTTGCAGGTCTTGTATTTGAGATTAATCTTATCGAATCGTTCCTTTCAACATTACCCTTCATCATTATTCTTTCCAGAAATCCCCTCATTTCATTATAAATTTTTTCTCTTCTTGAATAACATTCAATTTTTAACAGTGATTTATTCAACTTATGTTGTTTCCAAGCAAAAATCCCAGTAACAATTGCAAATATCGCAATTATCATATCTGAAACTAGTATTATATGATTCATCATCATATCCTCCTTGATTACCTCTTACTCCTCTCCCAAAACTCCCTTGGAGAAATTATTTTAAGTTTTTCTATACTTCTTAAATTTAATAACTCTTTATCTCCGGTTACAAAAACCTCTGCTTCTCCCTCAATCGCGCAAGAAAGGATTTTACGATCATTTTCATCTATTCCGTTAATTGTAATAATATTTTCTGGTTGAATCTGAATTGTATCTTTTTGTAAAAGTGATACAAATTCTTCAATTAATTCGACAGATAACTTAATCTTATTTTTTAGATTTCTTTGGAGCTCTTTAATAAGTGGTTCACATACTACAAGTTCATGAGAAGTGAGCACTTCCCTCATCACATCAGCACATAGTCCCCGGGAAGCAACTGCACTGATAAGCACATTTGTATCAAGAAATACTCTCATGAGATGTCAGCAAAAATATCCTCATCAGTAAGATAGCCACGCGCTTCTGCAAATGGCATAATACGTTTTCTCAATTCTTCAAATTGCTGGAGCCAAAGCTGTCTGCGCAATGCTTCTCTGGCAACCTCACTGCGATTTCTCCCTGATTGCCTGCTAACCTTTGCAAGCATATCATCGAGTTCTTTATCAAGACGCAAAGTAATTGTTGTTGTTTTCATGTGTTACAATGTAATACGTTTTAAAATTCTGTCAACTTATAACCTTCGCAACGGTCAACTTGTCCGCCCTATGGCGGAAACCTTGCGAATGGTTTTAAATCCTGTGGAGGGTTATCATATAGTAATTTTTGATGATATTGATTTTGATATTCATTGTTATACGCTTTGTTTCTTGACACTAGTGTACTTAATTACCAAACGTTGGTGGTATCTTAAGAACTGGCTTAAAATATAAAGTCCATTAGACGAGTTAGAGTTGGATAATGATTAATATCGCAAAATTGGGAAAAGTTCGCATTCACTCCCAAATCGGGAGTATCCCCGAACTTTTTGGTAGATTTATTGGTGATATCCCCGAACTTGTTCGTGGATACACACATTAGCAGCAACTTAAATATTGGAAAACAGCATAATAAAATTGTTAATTATGATAGATTATCAAATTGGGATAGGAAAAATGTTATTGTCAATTTAATCGACAGTACCAATTTGGATTTAATTATTAAATAAATGGAATAAATTATGATACTTGATAAGATTAAAATTCATGATCGATATTCTTTAGAGATAAAATTTGATTATCGGTTGGATAAACAAAAAAAAGCAACATACTACAAGATCAATTCTTACTTTTTTCTTCCAAACAGCTTGGATATAAATCGAGTTACTTACACAAAAACAGATTTTTACAATGATATAAAAACCTACATCCGCTTAAAAACACCTGTGTATTTAATGCGAAATTTAATAATAGGTGATGATAGTCCTTTTGAAAAATTAAAATTGAGTTGTTTGAAATTAGCAGAGAATAATTCACCGGAAAACTGTGAACACTTTGAATATTTTGTTAAATTGTACTGTTCCATTTCGCAGAGCACAATTCGGGATAATGTATTTCATATTACAAAAAGCAAAATGAATCAATCAAATATGTATCTAATAAATAACTTTATTTCTGAGATAGAAGCTATATCGGTTAAATATAGAGAATTAGAAAGTATTGTAAATATACCTACTATTCCTCAAAATATTTTCAAAATACATGAATTTGGAAACGAATATCTAAGTAACATTATTGAAATTTATTTGTACAAATTGTTAAAAGTTCTAAGTAAAAAAAGAATTAAAGAATTCTCTGCAATAAAATTGAAAGTACTATCTTTAATCCAATCTGAAATTAGCTACAGGGAAGAAAAGGGATTTAATTCACTACCTAATAAAGAACGTAATAACGAGACATTATTATACAGAAGAAGCGTATTAAAGAAATACATTGGTAATAAATTATTTTTAAAAACAAATGCAATGAAAGATGGTAATTTGACAGAACAACTGATTTTTGGTATTATAGCAGGTATCGCAATGCTTTTTGCAACCGCAGTTGCTTTTGTTTCTAAAATAAAATTTGGAGACCTTACTTTTCCATTCTTCATTATTTTAATATTCAGCTATATGATAAAAGATAGGATAAAAGAATTATCAAGAATGTATTTTGGTATGAAGATCAGGAAATTATTCTTTGATCATAAAACAAAAATCTATAATGATAATAAAAAAATTATCGGAATCAGCAAGGAAAGTTTTGATTTTGTAAAGGAAGCCAAAATTAATCCGGAAATTGTGAAATTAAGGGACAGAGATCATCTAACTGAAATTGAAGATGGTTGGGTAAAAGAAAAAATAATTTTGTTTAGAAAACAGATAAAAATATACTCAGAACAATTCAATTCAATGTATCACGATTATAATTTTGAAGGAATTATTGATATTACAAGGTTCAATATTGAAAAATTCATCAAGAAAATGGATGATCCACAGAAACAAATTTACCTTACTGAAGATGATGATTTCTATAAAACCACTGGTGACGTAGTTTATCATATTAATGCTGTGATTCAATATACAATCAATAATGATATTCTTTACAAACGCTTTAGAATAGTATTAAATCGGAATGGTATCAAGCGAATCGAACCTGTAATCTGATAATGATAATTTTGCAGGTGGTGTCATATTACTATCTAAAATTATCATCGTAAATACGAAATAAGTTGTGAAAGATTTTATAAAATAGAAATGCTGCTAACAAGCGTGTCGTCGGTTTGGTTTCGCGGTGCTCTTTGCCTGAATCGTTCCGATTCACTAACGCTCACCTCTTTTTATTGACAGCGAATAAAGTAAATTATTTATAGAGCCATTGATTGCAGAATTAAAATGTAAAATGTGAAAATGATTAAAAAAAGAGAAGGCGTAGTTTTATAATAATGATGGTTTATTATTATGATAACGCAAAGAAAAGAAAAAACAAACACACATTAGTGACTAACGATGAATAAAAGAGAATTCATGAATGATATTGGAAAATATCAAATAAATAAGGTTTATTGTGGTGATTGTGTAGAATTGATGAAATTAATTCCTGATTCAACTATAGATTTAGTAGTCACATCACCACCATACGATAAGATTAGATACTATATGGGCAATTTAGAATTTGACCTACATAAAACAGGACAACAGGTATTTAGAGTTTTAAAAGATGGTGGTATAGCTGTAATGGTTATTCAAGATCAAACAAAAAATTTTGGAAAATCATTAACTTCATTTAAAACAATAATTGATTGGTGTGACAATATTGGCTTTAAATTATTTGAAACAGTAATTTATCGAAAGCATGGATCAGAAGGAGCATGGTGGACAAAGAGATTTCGAGTAGATCATGAATATATGCCGATATTTTTGAAGGGATATAAACCAAATTACTTTAATAAAGAACCATTAAAAATTCCTTCAAAGCATGGTGGCAAAGTAATGACAGGAAGTGGGTCGAGAAAAACTAATGGCGAAACGCAACACACCGTAACAAGACAAATAAATTTTAAAAAATGTAGAGGTACAATATGGGAATATTTAATGGCTGGTGATAAAAATCCTTTAAAGAGGAAACATCCCGCAGTATTTCCAGATAAGATACCGTATGATTTTATTCAATGTTTTTGTCCCGAGGAAGGTATTGTTTTAGATCCGTTTGCTGGTAGTGGATCAACTTTAGTAATGGCAAAAAAACTAGGGCGTAATTTTATTGGATTTGATGTTGTCCCAGAATATTGTGAATTAGCAAGAGAACGCTTGAAAAAAGAAACTAATGAAAATCAAATAAATATATTTTCAAATATTATAAGCAAGTAAAGGTTATTGTATGGCCATTCAAGATTTATTAAAAGATAAGACTGATCAAATTGATTATGATTCTATTTGTAAAAAGTATAGTTGGATTTTGGAAGAGAATCATTGTTGCGTTTTAAGTCCTGACAGCGACGGATTCCTTTGTGGTTTATTTATGTCAATGTTCCTTAAATGGAAAATTGTGGGTTTCTATGACGGTAAAGTGTCAGTAGTGAACAAGAAGTATCTAAATGAAAATCCAATATTTTTAGATATTGAAATATTCAGAAAAGAAATTCGTAGTATGGGACACCACATGTTATTAGTTAATAAAAGACATATACCCGAAGAATGGAAAAATTTTGATAATTGTATTCAACCGAATAATCTACGAAACTACGATGGAAGGAATAATTTTAGATTAAAATACCCATTAGCAACAATCCATATGCTAATAAGCATTGTTTCCTATAAATTCAAAAATATAAAAATTCCTGAATCTGCAATTCCTCCATTGTTTTTTACAGATGGAGTATTTAACGTTTTATTCCGTTATCCAGAAAATGTTCTAAATTGGTTAAATTATTTAAGAATCAATGAAAGTTGGAATCCTCTAAAAACCATTTTTGAGAATGATAAATATAGTGTTTTTACTTTAATGAAGGAAATGGACAGTTTTTTTCGTAAAAGAGATGCTATAAGTATTAGTAAAGAGCGTGGTGACAGATTAAGGATTTCAAACAAAGATGGCACACCTACAAATATTGAAAACATCTCAAGTGGTAGTTGCACAATTAATTCAGATGCCAAAAAAAGAATTGTTGATTTTATTAAAATTTTATCTAACTTAACAGAATGGGAATATAAAGAAAATAATTGGTTTTGCTGGGAAGATATGAAGTTTTTTCAATTTAAAAAAAGAGACTTCAAGGGTGATAAAAAAACAATAACTATACAAACATTTAAAGATTTTATTGAAAAAAATCCACTATCATGGGCTATGACAAGTGGTGATAATATTGAATATACATTAGAGGAGCCGGACAAACTCTTAAAATAATCTCGCCTTAACCCTCAATCATGATAAATCGGAATACAGTGTTGTAGGAATTGCATAATTTGTTCGACTAACTAATTCACTAATTTACAAACGAACATCTATTTTATTGACAACGAATTAATTATATTATTTTTACATCTATTGATTGAAGGATAAAAATGGAAATATATACGATATTCACGACATTTGTCGTATATAACACCAAATCGGGGGTGTTCGCGACAAAATTGTCGGGGATACACACATTAGGGGCAACTCTAAAATATGAAAGATTGGAGTAAGTATGAAATATCAGTTTTATAACCTTGTAAATCTTAAAGGTGGTGAAATCGTTGAAGTTGTATTGAGTGGTAATGCAGCAAATGTAAAATTAATGAATAGTTCAAACTTTAGTAATTATAAAAACGGTAAAAGACATACATATTATGGAGGAAATGTAAAAAAATTACCTGTAAGAATTCCAGTTCCATCATCAGGTCACTGGTATGTAGCAATTGATTTAGGTGGTTATACTGGAACAATAAAATCTTCTGTTAATGTTTTACCTGGCAAAATACCTGAAATTAGACAGACTCCATTATCAACTATCCCATCTTTACGTCTTGATAAGGATTTTATTGATGGAAGATTTATCGACAAAGAGGATAATCGCGAATTCGATGTTTTTATTTCTCACGCTTCCGAAGATAAAGATGAGGTTGTTCGACCTTTAGCAATTAAACTTCGATCTTTGGGTTTAAATGTTTGGTTCGATGAATTTGAATTAAAGATTGGTGATAGTTTACGAAGAAAAATTGATAAAGGTCTTTCACGAAGCCGTTTTGGTGTCGTTATACTCTCAAATGTATTCATTAACAAAGGTTGGACAAATTATGAATTAGATGGAATTATAACAAAATCAATTTCTGGACAACAAATAATTTTACCAATTTGGCATAATATTACTAAACAGCAAGTGATTGATTATAGTCCGTCACTTGCAGATAAACTTGCAAGAAACACAGCTATTCACACAATTGACGAGATTGCAGATGAAATTTATTCAGTTGTAAAACAATAAAATTATTAATGTAAAATAGGAGTATAATTGGCTTTATTTCAAAAAGTAATTGTTAAAAAATATCTAAAGAACTTATCTTCTGATTTGATAGATGAAAACTATAAAAAATATTCAGAGCATTTCAATGATTTTGCAATGGCTGAAAGAGTAAAAGTTCTAAAAGAAGAACAATATCAAGAAGGATTTTTGAGAGATTTATTTGTTAATTGTCTTGGTTATACAATTAATCCTTACGAAAATTTTAATCTAACAACTGAATTTAAAAATAAAACCGATGCAGAAAAAGCCGATGGAGCAATTCTGAAAGACGGAAAACCAATTGCTGTTATCGAATTAAAATCAACAAAAACAAAAGATTTAAAAACAATTGAAAAACAGGCTTTTAATTATAAAGCACATCAAGTAAATTGCAAATATGTAATTACTTCTAATTTTGAAAAAATCAGATTATATATCAACGATGCTACCGAATTTGAAGAATTTAATGTTTTCCAACTTTCAAGAGATGAATTTAATTTTCTTTATCTTTGTTTCAGCAAAGACAGCATTTTCGAAGATGTTCCATCAATAATAAAAGAAAAATCCAATCAGCACGAAGAACAAATCTCAAAGAAACTTTATAAAGACTATTCCGATTTCAGAAACAAGATATTTCAAAATTTAACAAAAAATAATCCGCAAATTGATAAACTGATATTATTCAAAAAATCCCAAAAATTATTAGACCGTTTTCTGTTTATTTTCTTCGCAGAAGATAAAGGACTAATTCCTGCAAATATGATTTCCAAAATTATTGAAGATTATAATAAATTGAAAGAAATGGATCATTACACGCCTTTGTATAGCGAATTCAAAAGGTTTTTCAGTTACATAAATCAAGGTAATAAAAAATACAATATAGATGCTTACAACGGTGGATTATTTCAATTTGATGAGATTTTGGATAATGTAATCATTGATGATGAAATATTAATTACCGATTCTCTTAAACTTTCAAATTATGATTTTGATTCTGAAATTGATGTAAATATTTTGGGACACATTTTCGAGCACAGCTTAACTGATATTGAAAAATTAAACGCAGAAATCAGCGGAGAGAATTTAGTTAAAAAACAAACAAGAAGAAAAAAAGAAGGTGTTTTTTATACTCCAAACTACATTACAAAATACATTGTTGAAAATACAGTCGGCACACTTTGCACCGAGAAAAAAAATGAACTTAAATTAAATAATCTTGAAATTGATAAAACATATTTTAAGAAAACCAGAAATTCTCTTTCAAAAAAAGGTAAACAACTTTTCGATAAACTTGAAAATTACAAAGAATGGCTTTTATCCCTTAAAATCCTTGATCCTGCTTGCGGTAGCGGAGCATTTCTAAATCAAGCTTTAAACTTTTTGATTAATGAACACAATTTTATAATCGATATTGAAACAGATTTGCGAAAAGGTCAACTTTCAGTTTTTGATATTGATACAGCAGTTTTAGAGAATAATCTTTATGGTGTTGATATAAACGAAGAATCTGTTGAAATTGCAAAACTTTCACTTTGGCTTAAAACTGCTAAAAAAGAAAGAAAATTAACAGATTTAAGCGAACACATAAAATGCGGAAATTCATTAATTGAAGATCCTGAAATTGCAGGAGAAAAGGCTTTTGATTGGAATAAAGAATTTCCTGAAATTATGCAAAATGGTGGTTTTGATGTTGTGATTGGAAATCCACCTTATGGAGCAAAATTTTCAAAAAATGAAACAGAATATTTTAGTAATAAATTTATTCATCAAAGTTATCAACTCGATAGTTTTCTATTATTTACTGAGATGATTAAAAATTGGTTAAAGGAAGGTGGTTTTGCAGGTTACATAATGCCTAATACTTGGTTGTCTTCATTATTTGGTTCAAAAATAAGAAAATACATTTTATATAACTTTAGGTTAAAATGTTTAGTACATTACAATTTTTTTGTTTTTAATGATGCGACTGTAGAAACAGATACTTACATATTACAAAACTCAAAACCAAATGGGAACTCATTAATTAATTTTACTACAATCGAAAAGGATAAATTAGAATTAAAAAAGCAAATAATGCAAGAAGAATGGATAATTTTAAAAGGCAAACCTATAAATATTTATGAAACAGAAAATGCCAGAAAGATAAAACAAAAACTCTCTAATTTAAAAACTCTAGGTAACATCGTGCAGATTGTTCAAGGTACAAAACCGTTTCAGATAGGCAAAGGCAAGCCCAAGCAAACTCAGGAAACTTTGAAACTTAAACCTTTTGTTTCTGAAACAAAAAAAGATGATACATTTTTACCACTTATTAGAGGTAACTTAATTAGTAAATACTCTATTCAATGGAAAAATAATTACTGGATTAGTTATGGTGATTGGCTAGCCGAACCTAGATATTCTGCCAAATTTGAGAGTAAAGAAAAATTACTTATTCGTCAAACTGGTGATTCATTAATAGTTGCTTATGATGATCAGCAATTTGTTGCAAGAGATAATCTCTATATAATTCGTGATGGTTCTCATAAATTAGATATGAAGGGCTTACTAGCAATTTTAAACTCAAGATTTCTTAATTGGTATTTTCAAAATTTAATAAATCCTGAGCGAGGAAAAGCAATGGCACAGGTAAAAAGGGGGCACCTTCAAAACTTACCAATTATAACTGCAAATCTGAATAATCTATCTAAAAACTCAGATATTATGCTTTCTTTAAATAAACAAAAACAAGAAAAGATTAATACCTTCCTGCATCGTCTTGAAACCAGTTTTGAGATTGAAAAATTGAGCAATAAATTGAAAGCATTTTTCAATTATGATTTCAAAACTCTAATATCAGAATTGAAGAAACAGAAAATAAAATTAACTCTTCCCCAGCAAGATGAGTGGGAAGAATATTTCAATAATTACAAAGAAGAAATTAATGAATTACAAAAGCAAATTTTTAAAACCGATAAAGAAATTGATCAAATGGTTTATGAGCTTTACAGTTTAACAAAAGAGGAAATTGAGATTGTTGAAAAAGGATAACGAAGCCCCTAACAAACGCGCCCACAAACAGCAAGAAGAAAAGCAGGCAGAGCGTGGCATCTGCCAAATATTATGGGCTATTTTTAAAAACGAGGTATTAAATAATGAAAACTCATAATAAAAGCATGATAATATTACTCTCAATTATTATTTTTGAGATTGCTGTTTGCATAATTCTTATATTTCATAAAAATATATGTTTGCAAGATTTCTCCACTCTATTCAGTAATTTTCTCACTCCTTTAATTACCGCAATTGCATTATTAATTTATTATTTAACTCTCATCCAAATGAGAAAACAAACAAAAAATTTAATTGAAGAAAAAAATATTTTGCTCAGTGAAAATACCTTCACAGATTTTAAAGTAAAAATTCAAGAAATAAAAGAAAGTGTGTCCAAAAAAGATTTAAGTAATTTGCTTCCTAAAGACATCAAAAAATCATCATTCACGACTTTGACTATTTACACGGGATTAATTACTGAATTAATAAAAAAATTAAAAGCAGATAAGGAATACAATAAATTTCTGAATAAAGATATTATTAAAAATATGAATAAAGAAGAATTATTCAAGTTTTCCACAAATAATTACTATATTTCTTTAAACTCAATTTATAATAATTTGAGTTTATTCTTATACAAAATAAATTTTATACTTTTTCAAATTGAAGAAAAAAAGAATCTGCATGAATCTCACAAAAACCTATTAATGAAGTTCATAGCGAAAGAAGTTCTAACTGATTATTTCTTAGTTGTTTTAAACAAAGAGCATTTCAATTATTCTTTGATACCTTCTGGATTGATTAAGAATGATTTCAGTTATAAGTTTGTTTTTGATGTGTATGATATAGAGAAAGTTTATAACTTTTATAGAGAAAGATATGCAGAAATCATAGATGAAGTATTATTCTTAAAAAGGCAATGATAAATGACAGCCCCTAACAAACGTGCCCACAATCAGCAGGAAGAAAAGCTGGAAGAATCGTGGCGCACGCCAAACATTATACGCAAAAGATTTTTTTGAAAAGTATTTGAGGTAAAGTATGAATACACTTAGTATCAAATTACAAAATTGTTATGGTATAAAGAAACTTGAAGAGAATTTTGACTTCACAAATCGAAATGTTAACGTAATATATGCTAAGAATGGATTAATGAAAACATCATTAGCAAAAGTGTTTAGCAAATTCCAAATTGGTAAAGAAAATGAAATAAAAGACTTAATATTTGGAAATGAGCCCGTAATTAAAGAAATAAAAATCGATGGAAATCAAATTCTAAAAGAAGAAATATTTGTTATAAATTCTTTTGAAAACTTGTATGAATCGAAGAGTATAGCTTCATTACTAATCAATGACGATTTGAAAGTACGATTAGAAGAAGTTCTGAAACTAAGAGAAACATTATTTAAAGAGCTTGTAAAAAAGTCAGGTCTAAAAATTTCAAAAGTATTATCTGGAAAAACGATTTTTGAGCTTGAACCTACAATAATTCGTGATTTCAATCTGGAAGAGAAAAGTTTTCTGCAAAATCTAAATCACTTTGCTATTGAAACAAATAATGGTCATTTTGCTTCTATAAAATATTCAAACATTTTTGACACATCAGTGTTGAGAAAAATTAAATCAAATGAATTTCAAGAAAAGATTTCAGATTATTTAGATAAAAGTGATGAGATATATGAAGAGTATTCTTTTCTTGAAAAAGGCACTTTTACTTTACCAAAACTAAAAGACGTTTTAAAAAAATTAGATGGAAATAATTTCTTTGTAAAAGATAATAAAATTAGTTTAAGTGACGTTGGGGATTTTGCAAGTGTTGCAGCATTAAAAGAAGAGATTAAAGAAGTTGAAGAAAAATTGTTAAGTACATCAGAATTCAAGGCAATAGAAAAACTTTTAAGCGATGCAAAAGGTATTATTCTAAAAGATGAAATTGAAAATAACCCAGATATCATTGGAGAATTAACAATAGCGCATATTGAAAACTTTAGGAAAAAATTATGGCTTTCATATTTTAACACAGAGGAAGATAAATTCATTGAATTACTTACTAAATTTTCTCTCTTAAAAGAGCAAATTGATAATTTAGATGTTGATGATACTTTATGGAAACAAGCTGTAAACATTTTTAATGATAGATTCTATTTACCTTTCAAAATGGATATCGAAAATCTAACAAGTTCAATTATTGGTGAGAATCTACCAAAAGTTGTATTTAGTTTTTGCGATAAAGAGAATTCTGATGAATGTACAGAAAGTGATTGGGTAAAATTCAATAGAGATGAATTAGAAAAAAGTGAAACATTAAGTCAGGGTGAGAAAAGAGCTTTATATTTATTGAACATTATTTTTGATATCCAAAAAAGAATTAAAGAAGAACAAAAAACTTTGTTTATCATTGATGATATTGCTGATTCATTTGATTATAAAAATAAATATGCAATAGTTGAGTATTTAAGAGATATTTCCTGCAATAATCACTTTTATATGCTTATTATGTCCCATAATTTTGATTTTTACAGAACCATTTCTAGTAGATTGATTTTAGAAAGAGAAAATAAATTTCATTCGATTAAAATTAATAATGAAATTAAAATAGAAAAAGAATTTTACCAAAATAAACCCTTTGAAACTTGGAAACAGGTTTTGAAGGCAAGAACAAGATTTGGTATCACTTACGATAGTATCAGTGCAAAAAAGCATATCGTAGCATTAATTCCTTTTGTAAGGAATCTTATTGAATATACTATTGATAAACAAATTAATGAATTCCCTGAAATTGATAAAGATTACAATTTTTTAACTAATTTGCTTCACTATAAATGTAAAACAAAAGAAATTACTTTTGAACAATTGAAGAAAATTTACAGAGAATATTTAGGTAAAGATGATTTTGATACTTCAATAAACAATGATGATACAGTTTATGACACTATTATTGATTTAGCCATCAATCATATCTCACAGGAAAATGTAAAATTAGAGAACAAAATAATTCTTGCTATTGCCATTAGATTTAAAGCTGAAGAATTTATGATTCTCAAAATTAATGATGACGACTTTGTTCGAGAAATAGCAAATAATCAAACAAGAGAACTTTTGGAAAAATACAAAAATGATTTTTCAGTTGAAATCAACAAAATAAGAATTTTAGAAAGTGTTAATATTATGACACCAGAAAATATCCATTTAAATTCTTTTATGTATGAGCCAATTTTGGATATGGATATTGTAGAATTAAAATCTTTGTTTGAGAAAGTTAAAGGTTTGTTTTAAAAATGCGTATAACAAGCGTGTCAGCGGTTCAGTTTCGTGGTTTGTTTTGTCTGAATCGTTCCGATTCAGGTTTGGTCGGTTTGTTCGGTCGTGATCGTTCCGATCCCGCCGCACACGCCAAACATTATGCCCAATATAAATCAACAGATATAAGGAGAGAATATGAACGAAATTATTTGTCCAAATTGTAAAAAGGTTTTTAAAGTAGATAAGGCTGGATTTGCTGATATTCTTAAGCAAGTTCGAGATCATCAATTCGAAGAAGAATTGCAAAAGCGATTAGACCTAGCTGAAAATGAAAAGGAAAATGCTGTTAAGCTTGCTGAAGCGAACCTTAAAAATTCATTACAAGAAAATCTTGCAAAAAAGGATAAAGAAATAAGTGAACTGAAAGCCATAAAAGAACGCGAACTTGCTGAACAATTAGCTAAGAAGGAATCCGAGCTCGCTGAAATGAAATCAAAAATTCAGAATGCAGAGATTGATAAAAAACTAACTGTATCAGAGGCGATTAAAGAAATCGAAAAGGAACGTGACGACCTTGCTAATGATTTAAAAAATAAAGAAACAGAAAATCAATTACTTGAAAAATCTTTAAACGAAAAATTTTCTGCTGAGCTAAAGACAAAAGATGATATCATCAAGCTTAAAGATGAAGAGATTATTCTTCGTAAAGACATGAAGCTTAAACTTTCAACTAAAATGATTGGCGAGACACTAGAGCAGCATTGTGAAGCTGAATTCAATAAGCTTCGAGCAACTGGTTTTCAAAACGCCTATTTTGAAAAAGACAACGATTCAAAGTCTGGAAGTAAAGGTGATTTTATCTATAGAGAAATAGATGAGTCAGGCAATGAAATCATTTCAATCATGTTTGAAATGAAGAATGAAGGTGATGAAACTGCTACTAAAAAAAGAAATGAAGATTTTTTTAAAGAATTGGACAAAGACCGTACAGAAAAGAAATGCGAATATGCAGTTCTTGTTTCGCTATTAGAAGCTGAAAGTGAACTATATAATGCAGGGATTGTGGATGTTTCTCACAAATATAACAAAACGTACGTTGTCCGTCCCCAATTTTTCATCCCTATTATCACGCTTCTTCGAAATGCTGCTTTGAATTCAATGAAATATAAAGCAGAACTAAGTTTGATAAGAAATCAAAACGTGGATATTACCAACTTTGAAGAAGAAATAAACTCATTTAAAAAGGGGTTTGCAAGAAATTACGATTTAGCTAGTCGAAAATTTAAAACTGCGATTGATGAAATAGATAAAACCATTAGTCATCTTCAAAAAACAAAAGATGCTCTGTTATCTTCAGAAAACAACTTACGCTTAGCTAATAATAAAGCGGAAGATCTAACTATCAAAAAATTAACCCGCGAAAATCCTACAATGAAAGCAAAATTTGAAGGACTTTCGGATAAGGCCACGTAAACATATGCAAGCACGTTGAAAATTTTTTTTGAACCAAGTTTAATATTAATTTTATAAGAGATTGATTTGTGAAAGAATAGGCATAACAAACAGCTTCACGCCCGAAAAGAAGGGCGTGACAGCTGCCAAACATTATGCCTATTTATTGTAACAGAGAATTAAAATTCTTTACCTAAAAAATACAAAAGTATTTTTGATAATTCAATTGGAGGAGACAGTAAAATGATAAAAGAAATCTTGTATAATGATATTGAAAGAAAAGAATATAAAGTTAAATATGGTATGCAATTATCTATCTGGGCGAAGAATTCATTTACCTTTAGTTTCATAAAAAAATAACTATTCCAACAATGTATAAAAATAATAGCCGGAATAGTAGTAATTTCGAGGGTTGTAACCCGCTTCAACTTTCTTGTGAATTGACAGGAATGAAGCCCGAAATCGGCGACTATTCTTATACGAACCGTTACCTGCAAGGTTGAAAAAAGGAACAGAATATGAAAAAAATTATTTTAATTACACTAACGTTATTGTGTATGAGTTTTAAACAAGTTGAGTGTCAAGAGTCTATTAATGAAGTCGATAATCTGTTTTATAGTCAGAATTTAAATGGAGCATTAGAATCATATCAGAAGATATATAAAAACACTAAAGCAAATGATGAAGACAGAGCTTTAGCTGGTAGAAAGCTTGCATATATTTCATGGCATTTTAATAATGATTTGGTTAAAGCAAGAAAGTTTTTGAGAAATTCACTCGAATTGAAAAAATATGAAGATTATTTATTAGGAGATTTAATTCAGTATGAAACTGAAGCAAATAATTTTACAGAAGCGAAAGAAGTTTATCGACAAGCATTATTAAAGATTAAATCTGAAGATAAAGTTCATTTAATTAACATAGCCTATTCAAATTCAGTTTTAATTGAAACAATTTATAAAATAAAAAACAAGCAATCCATTGATACCTTATTGCTAAATGATGCATTAAATAAAATTGAAATAGCAAATAAGTTAGAACCGGGCATTCTTAAACCTGCTAAAATTCAATTAGGTTTAGCATTACTTTCTAAAGATGGAAGAAAAGCAATGAATGCCTGGAATTTATATTTTAATATTTCAGCAGAACAAAAAGCATCAGGTTTATTGGTTAAACCACAAAAAGAGTTATCTCAAATCTTATCAGATTGGAATAAAACCTCTTTATGCAAAGAAAAAAGGGAAAAACTCATTTTAAACCTTGCAGTTTCAAGATTTTATGAATTTGCTTATGTTATGAATATGTATCTGCCGAATAAATCAAAAACTGAGAATAATGCAATTAACGGTATTACAAATTATTATAAATTTTGTGAGCAAATAGAAAATCGGACGTATAAGTATTATAAAGATATAGCATTAACAAATGAAAATAATATTAAGAAAGTTAAGAAAGACATAAAAATAATTCAAAAACAATTATGGAGTGTACTCAATTGGGAAGATAAAAGCCCCAAATATTCAGCTAAAAGATTTTATGAAGAGATATATAAAAGATTTGGAACAAAAGTATATGAGGGAAAATTTAACGGCTACTATTTTTTTATTGGAGGTCATACCATTATTGATAAAAACATAACTGTTGATCAATTTAATCATACAGCTGAAATACAATTTGTTATTTTAGATTTAAGGTTTTCAAACAATTATTGGGGATGGTTTACCGGTTATTATGGTTTTGCCGGCTATGCAGATGATGTGATTATTGCCAGATACAGAGAACCTGCTTCTTCAAATCCAATACACTATTGGAATAAGTTAAATAATGAGGATTTGCTCTCAAAATGGAAAGATGAAATTGTTGAGATGTCAGCGCAAGACGATTCTAAATCAATAGATAATCCAAATACAAGCTTTAATGGAATTCATGAACGAATACTCCTAAATGTTTATTCTGAAATATTAGATTCATTAAAAGCAGTGGGTTTTCAAAATGATGAATTAAGAAACAAGTTTATATCTATTCTTAATGATATTGAGCATAATCATATTATAAATCACGAAGGTAGGCATGCGATAGATTTTAATACATTATCAAAATTTAAACTAATGTTTATAAATGATGCTGAGCTTGAATTTAGAGCAACATTATCACAAATTTATTTTTCGAAATACCCGCTGCTTGATATAAGATTTGAAATAAACAAAACTCCTCATGGTCTTGCTAATAAAAAATTATTCGTACTTATCTTAAATTGGATGGAACAAAATAAAGAAAAAATAAAAGGTTTTGATAAAACCAGACCAACACTTCCACAATTAGATTTGCTTACAAATAGACAGTTAAAAAGAATATTAGAATCAAGAGAACCTTTTTTGAATTAACCTTATGAAAAAAACATTTATTATTAGTTATCAAAAGAATAGGCATAACAAAGGTGTCTCCACCCGAAAAGATGAGCGGAGCACACCCAACCATTAATCCACCATTGCGAAGGTTTAAAAAACCGTTCGCAAGGTCTCAATAAAAAACCCCGAAATTTCTCCCGGGGCTTATATATTTTACAGAAAAGAACTATTCAGCCATTTTCTTATAGAACTCGTAGCGTTCTTTTGCTTCTTTTGCAGCACGCTTAAAGAGCACTTCTGCAATTTCGGGATACTGCTGTTGGAGCGTTCGATAACGGATCTCGTTCTCAAGGAAAGTTCCATACTCCATCTTAGGTTCTCTGGAATCCAGAGTAAGAGGATTTTTACCCTCTTCAGCTAAGAGCGGATTGTATCTATAGAGTATCCAGTAGCCCGTTTCAACTGCGAGCTTCTCTTCCTGCTGCGTTCGTGTCATATCGATACCATGATTGATACAGGGCGAGTAGGCAATGATAAGCGAAGGTCCTTTATATGCTTCAGCTTCAGCCATAGCTTTAATCGCCTGGTTTCCATTAGCGCCCATCGCGATCTGAGCTACATAGACATACCCATACGTCATAGCCATTCTGCCGAGGTCTTTTTTCTTGGTTCGTTTACCTGCTGCAGCAAATTTCGCCACAGAGCCGGTTGGAGTTGCTTTTGATGCCTGACCACCTGTATTGGAGTAAACTTCTGTATCGAGCACGAGTACATTAATATTTTTATTAGATGCCAGGACATGATCGAGTCCGCCATAACCGATATCATATGCCCAGCCATCGCCACCGATACTCCAGATACTTCTCTCAACAAGATAGTCCTTCAACTCGATGACTTTTTCGAAGACGGGTTGCAGTTCGGAACGGACATTTTTCATCTCTTCAGACAGTACTATTTTTATCTTCTTCGCTATCTCTTTTGATTCATCTGACACCACATCCCAAAGCTCTTGGTTCTTGATAAGAAGTTCTCCGAGTTCTGATGAAATCCCAACATCTGTTTCCAGTAATTTCTCGATATTCATCTTGAGCTGTTTTCTGTTCGCATTCACTGCAAGACGCATACCGAACCCGTATTCAGCATTGTCTTCGAAGAGTGAATTTGCCCAGGTTGGTCCCTGTCCTTCTTTATTTTTACAATAAGGAATAGTCGGGAATGTACCTCCATAAATTGATGAGCATCCTGTTGCATTTGCAATGATCATTCTGTCACCGAATAGCTGGGTAGCGAGTTTGACATACGGAGTTTCACCACATCCTGCGCACGCACCACTAAACTCGAAATACGGCATCAGGAACTGGCTGCCTTTCACGGTTTCTCTTTTCACGCCGTCAAGCACATTATCAGGTAGGTCATCGAAGAACTCAACCATATCGGATTCGCCTTTTGCACGAGCTTCATCGATTGGTACCATCCTGATAGCTTTATCTTTTACTGGGCAGGTTTCGACACAGTTTCTGCAGCCCACACAATCTTCGACATAGACCTGAATCCTGAACTGAAGATCTCTATCATTCTTGGTTTTGGATTTTACAGTGACAAATCCTTCAGGAGCATCCTTCAGGTCTGCCGGAGCGATCTGTTTGGGTCTGATAGCTGCATGAGGACATACCAATGAGCACTGGTTGCATTGAATACAGAGCTCGGGATACCACTGGGGCACAAAAGGAGCCACGCCACGCTTTTCCAGACGTGTAGTTCCAGTGGGGATTTGCCCATCATACGGCATCTCGGAAACTTTTATCTCATTACCGCGAACATGCATGATAGGTTTAATGACTTTCAGCTCAAATTCATCGGCGTTATCTGGAATGAGTATAATTTCAGGAGCTGATTTTGTGATTTTATCAGGGATCGGGACCTTAGCCAAAGCATCAGCAGTTTTGTCGACGGCTTTCCAGTTCATCTTTACGATGTTTTCACCTTTTTTGAGGAAGGTTTTCTTGATCGCATTTTTGATGAGCTTCATTGCTTCCTCCTCCGGTAATACACCGGAAATTTTAAAGAAAGCTGCCTGCATAACCGTGTTGATCCTGCTGCCCAATCCTATTTCCTGAGCAATGCTGAGTGCATCGATCGTATAGACCTTTATTTTCTTCTCAATAATTGTTTTCTGCATTTTTTCAGTAAGATTTTCAAACACTTCTTCCGGTTTCCATGTCGAATTCAGAAGGAAAGTTCCGCCTTCGCAAATACCTCTTAGGATGTCATATCGTCCAATATAAGATGATTTATGAAGTGCAACAAAATCTATGTTGTTCAGAAGATATTGTGATTGTATTGCTTTGTCTCCAAATCGAAGATGTGATATGGTGACACCACCTGATTTTTTTGAATCGTATTCAAAGTAACCCTGCACAAACATATCGGTATTTTCACCAATGATCTTGATCGAGTTCTTATTTGCACCGACTGTTCCGTCTGAGCCGTAGCCCCAGAATTTGCAGCGTATAACGCCTTTAGGTTCTGCATCGATCTCCTCTATTGGGAGGACAGATAAGTGTGTAACATCATCAACAATACCGACTGTGAATCCGTGAGTGCATTTACCGTTCAGATGATCATATACTGCTTTGACCATTGTAGGAGTGAATTCTTTGGATGAGAGTCCATAGCGTCCGCCAATGATCTTTATATCTGTATCTTTAAGTGCAACAGTAACATCGAGGTATAAAGGTTCGCCTATTGAGCCGGGCTCTTTTGTCCTGTCGAGTACAGCGATCTTCTTCACTGTATCAGGAATAACTTTCTTCAGGTGTTCGATCGAGAAAGGTCGATATAAGCGAACTTTGATCGCACCGACTTTTTCTCCGCATTTGTTATTGAGGTAATTAACAGTCTCTTCAATAGTTTCTGTAGCAGAACCCATTGCAATGATAAGTCTGTCTGCATCGGGTGCACCGACATAATCAAAGAGATGGTAGGATCGTCCGAATCTCTTAGCAAAGTCATCCATATATTCCTGAATGATCTCAGGAGTTACAATATAGAATTTATTGACCGTTTCCCTGCCCTGGAAATACACATCAGGATTTTGAGCGCCGACTTTGATCATTGGGCATTCGGGATTCATTGCGCGTTTTCGGAAATCCTGTACATATTTCATGTCAACCATGTGGGCGAGTTCATCATAAGGTAGGATCTCCACTTTTTGAATTTCATGAGAAGTACGGAACCCATCAAAGAAGTTCAAAAATGGTACTTTTGATTTCAAAGTTGCGAGATGAGACACAACTGCAAGGTCCATTGTTTCCTGGATCGAACCGGCTGCAACAAGAGCAAATCCTGTATTTCGTGCGGACATAACGTCAGAGTGGTCTCCAAAAATGGAGAGTGACTGACAGGCAAGCGAACGAGCTGATACATGAAATACTGTGGGCAGCATCTCGCCTGCAATTTTATGCATGTTAGGAAGCATCAACATAAGTCCCTGCGATGCAGTAAAGGTTGTGGTCATAGCGCCGGCAGAGAGTGATCCGTGCACTGCACCGGACGCCCCGCCTTCAGATTGCATTTCGACCACATCGAGAGTTTGACCGAAAATATTCTTCCTGCCTTCGACAGCCCAGGCATCCGCAAGTTCACCCATTACTGAGGACGGAGTGATCGGATAGATAGCCGCAACCTCGGAAAATGCATAAGCAACATGAGTAGCTGCAGTGTTACCATCAATCGGTTTATAGATTTTTTTCATTACGCCTCCGTATAATGTTTAATAATTTTAATTATTTTTTTATATTTATTATACCGTCCTTCAAGAACTTGCTTTACCCACGTCAATAAATTCTTTAAATTTTTGACAGTTTTTCATGCCCTTTTATATTTGATTTATATGAAATCCGTAACCTGTATCCTTTTTATGCTTCTCTTGTGCGTCAGCTATATTAGTGCTGATATTACACAGACATCCAAAGATAGGATATCCAAGCTCGAAAAAGAGATACAAAACACTCAGCAGATGATCGAGGAGCTTCTTGCAGATAAGAATGTGCAGAAAAATACTATTTACACACATATTAAAAAATTAAAATCTCTTCAAGCTCAGGTTGATGGATACCGCAACCAGAAATACAGAACAGAACTGGATATTGATAGTCTAAAATCTGCGATCATTCAGAACGAACAGTATTTTGATGAAAATAAGGATATCCTGAATGAATTGGTAAAAAACCTTGCATATGCTCATTATAGAAATATTTTTCTTGATCATAATCCACTTAATAACTGGATGTCCCGCGGGCTTCAGCTCTGTGCTCATTCCCTATTGGACAATCTCGACAGTCTGAGAAATTTTCTGGTACAACATCATGACCTGAGTGATCAGAAAGAAAATCAGCTCAGGCAGCTTCTTTCAAATATTGAGTACGCAAAATCCAATTATAATACCATTCTCTCCAAAAAAGAAGCCGGTGAGCAAGAGCTGTCATTTATTGAACAGATAGAAGAACAATACCTTCATCAGATCAGTTCTCTTGAAGAGGGTATTACTGCGCTCGAGAATTTCATTGCTCAAAAAGAAGCTGAAAAATACGGCAAAGAATATACTTTCTCGTTCAATGACGGCATAGTTTGGCCCGTACATGGTGAGATTCTTCAAAGATACGGTATCCATAAAATTAATAATACAAATGCAACTATAAAGAGTGAAGGTATCTATATTCAAACCTCATATGGAACTCCGGTTAGATCGATCGCATCAGGAGTGGTTGCCTTCGCTGGCTGGTTTGAAAATAAAGGAAACCTTGTGATCATCGATCATCAAAATGGATTCTACAGTCTTTATGGTTTTAATGACAAGCTCGCTGTGCACAAAGAGCAGAAGATCGGACAGTCCGATGTCATTGCCTACTCCGGAAAAAATTATCTTATGGACACCGACGGACTCTATTTTGAAATTCGCAAACTCGGAAAAGCGGTTGATCCTCTTTCCTATCTTAATTAGGGAAGGATAGGACACAGATGAAATATAAAATGAAAAATAAAAAATTGAAAACTAATTTTGATTCTTTATCTGCGACAATCCGTATGATCTGCGTGGGTCTGCGTGCTATTACAAAGAATAGGACACTGATTTACACTGATGATACTGATAAACACTGATTAAATATAAAATGAAAAATAAAAAATGGAAAACTAATTTTGATTCTTTATCTGCGACAATCCGTATGATCTGCGTGGATCAGCATGCTATTACAAAAAATAGGACACTGATTTACACTGATGATACTGATAAACACAGATGAAATATAAAATGAAAAATAAAAAATTGAAAACTAATTTTGATTCTTTATCTGCGACAATCCGCATGATCTGCGTGGGTCAGCGTGCTATTCCTTTATGAAAAAAATAGTCTTTACTGATACGATCGACCTTTCTCTTGTCTCACAAGCTGCAGGCATAATAAAAGGAAATGGAATACTCATCCATCCTACCGAGAATCTCTATGGATTCGGTGCAAATGTTCATGATATCTCGAGTATTAAAAAAATAATGGAACTAAAGCACAGGAAAAAGGACACAAAAGGTTTTGTGGTTTTGGTTTCTGATTACATCCAGCTCGATGGACTCATTGCCAGGGTAAACAGATTAGAGAAAGATCTTATGCAGAAATATTGGCCTGGTCCTCTTACCATGATACTTCGGGCAAAAAAAGAATTCTGGAAAAATCCGAGCTGTTATAGAAAAAAGATCGCAGTCAGAATGGTGGGTAACGATATCACAAGATCTATTCTGAAGGAAGCAGACCTCCCGATAATAAGTACGAGCATCAATATAAGCGGTGAAAAAAGCATAAATAATCCGAAACTCATCGAAGAAAAATTCCGCAATGATGTAGCTGGAATGGTTATAGATAAGATCAGTCACTTTGGTGATAAACCTTCAACTATTGTGAAGGTCATAGGAAGGAAAGTTTTCGTGCTGCGCAAAGGAACAATTTACAAGCCCAATCCGAACCTCAAATAAATTTTCTATTTCTGCATGAGAAAAGAGGATTAACCACGAAAAGCACGAAAAACACTAAAAAGAATAGAAAATATTAAACTGATCAACAGGGATTCAGAAAATATAATAATGTTCGAGATATCATGGACCATTCCATGATCCACACGACAGTAAGGAAGGGGTCCCGACTGCTTAGGTTTATGTCTTAAGCTGCAAAGCACAATCCTTCTGGTTACATAGCCCCTGCTTTGTGACCCAAATAAAGGCGTATCCAATCCGTCGGTTGACGGATGGAAACGAGATGAACGGAGGGCTTGGAAACGAGAGGATGGATGATGCGGTCATTTCGGGGAAATGACCCTACAAAAAAACAGGTTAACATTCGAGATGTCATGGACCACTCCATGACATACCTATCAGGCAATGGCCACGGATTGTAATAAAAAAGGGATGCATTGCTGCATCCCATATTATGTTAAATTTTTTGTGATTTAGAATTTCTGAGTAAGCTTCAGAACACCTCTCATCTGGTTATAATCCTTTGCCTCATTGTCCAGATCGTGATATATCATATACGCAAGCTCCAGAGAAAAGAACGTGTCGGATGGAAGGAGCTTAACCTGGTTGTGAACACCGCAGGAAATATAATGTTTCATGTAGCGAATATCGCCGGTCGAGCGGGTCAGGTTATAGCCAATTGTTGCCTTGAATGAACCGTCGTTATATACATTGGGACGGAACTCCTCTGTTAAACCAATAGTAAAGTAATTGCTTTTAGTTTCTGTGCTGTCAAGAGGCGCATCCTTACGTGCCAGGTATCCGACGTTGAATCGTGTGGATATGGGAATTTCAGTATAATCGATATTAACTCCGAAGCGTACATTGTTCGTATTATAATTATAACTCTCGTATTCTTTATCAGTAGTATTGGTATTGGAATAGCTCAAAATGAAACGGGTATCCGTTGGTGAAAAAATAGGGATCGGGCGTTTGTAAGAAGTATTAACTGTTACAAAGTTATTCAGACGGTCTATAGACGAAAGCGTTGTATCCGAAATTTCATTTGTGACATTGGTTTGCTGGAAATTCAACGATAGATTTGGCAGCCCTTTGTAGGGATAATATCCTGCATTTATGAGCATACCCTTTGTGTAGGTAGTAGAACCTTTTGTATCCCGGATATTGTCATTGTAGGCATGATATCCCAGCCCGAAAGTGAGCTGGTTATTTACGAGTGTGACATTATCCATGATATTGAAGCCGGCTTTATCATTTTGCAGATATGGATTTGCCAGCGTGTTAAAGCTTCCGCCTATATATGAGTACCGGATATTCAGCAGATTATGCATGAAGAATGTTCGAAGATATCCTTCTGCAGCAATATTTGAGAGTGACAATTTATAGGGTTCAACATTTTGATTGATTACAAAAATACCCTCGATACTTTCCGGATCAAAGGGTAGATCGATACCAAGAGAATCTAGTTTATCCTTGGTCAATACACCCGGCGCAATGTTATTGTTCAATAAGCTCGCAGATACTTCCCATCCGAATTGCAGTCTGCTCTTGAAAAGGGATAACTTGCTGTCTAATCCAACAACAATATTATCTTTGGGATTTTGAGCATAATCTTCGGATTTCATATCATCTTTGGTTTTCAGAGCATTCAAGCTAACATAGAAACCTCTTTCGTTTCCAAACTGCATACGCACGCCGAGCGAATTTCTGTTATAATAGCTGCCCGTGAAGGATGTATCAACAACCGTATCTATCGTATCAACCACCATTGTGCCCTTTATGTGTCGCTGGATCTGTCCATAGAATGAGCTGAGCTTAAAGAATCCAAACTGGAGATCTCCCCCCACTCCGCGAACATTCTTTCCTGCAATTGTTGTATTTGAGAAGACCTGGTTGTGGTCACCGAGATGCAGATTGAAATGCGGAACATAGAAATCCAGAGAATATCGGTTGTAGGGTTGGCGAGTACTTCGCTCCTCAGAAGATATATAAATTCTACCTTTATAGCGGAACCAGTTCTTTCCGCCCCATAAGCGGAGGCGTCCAATGCTCCTGAACTCGTTATCCTTATCATGATAATAGGAGCTGCTGTCAGCATCGTACATAGTAAGCCGAGAATCAATAAGAAGATCACCATTCACAGACACCGGCAATTTCTGAACCGTGGGCACCTTCTGCACCTGAACGATCCAATTTTTCTGCTTGAATACAGATCCATCTTCATTGTAAATAATGATCTCGATCTTATGTGAAGTCGGCTTGACAGAAGCAGGTTTAAACACAAGAAGGTTAGATGTTATTGTTGTCTGTGAGGTTACATCTTTCCCATCAAAAAAGAGCTTGATCGTTTTACCTTCCAGTTGATCCTCAAGCGTAAAGTATGAAATCGCGACCATGAAGTCGTCATTCTGATAATTGTATTCCTGGTCGGGACTGAGTATCTGGAAAGAAGTATCCACTTTTCCCCGCTTTTCAGCAGATCGTTTAATAGGAATATAATATGGATTATTGATGGGATCGATGCCGGGAATCGTCTGTTCCAGCATATCCTTTTTTATGATGCGGAAATAAAAGGAGATGGGCTGATCGATAAAACTGCCCGGAATAGTTGCATCATAATATGGATTCATTTCCATACCTGGATCCATGAGCAACTGCACATAATCAAGATTTGCCTTTTTGTAAAAGAGATAAACCTCTTCTATTTCGTCACCGCCACCAATGATATCCAGCCGCAGATGAAGGGGTTTCATATACTGCACAAATTCTGGTGGGATGAAGTCAGTCTCAACTGTTCCCGCAATGAGCATAGTAGCACTTATCAAGAGAATAAATACTGTTACTGCTATGGATTTCTTCATCAGATCCTCCTCATTTATAGAATATTTTCATGGTTTTTGTTTGGCCGGAAGCGTCTTTAAATTCGATTTCCATTACATTTGTTTCAACTTCAGATTCGATCTCATCCTTCACTTCCTTCCTGACCTCGCCCTTTTTGGTTTTCCTGCTGGAAGGAGCGGAATCCTTTGTAGCAACTCCGGTTTCACCTTTATCCACTTCCACAGTACCCAGATCGGACTTCAACTCTACTACACCTTCAAATGTAAAAAGCCATGTCTCACCGTCTTCTTTCACTTCTGTGAGAAAGTCCGTTCCCTTCACAGCAGCCACAGCAGTTGGTGTTTCAATTTCATAGGTGCCTTTTTCTTTGGAAACCTTTGACCACAACTCACCGACTTCGAGGTAGAGATTTTTATCAAGCCGGTTCTCTGTCTTTTCAGTATTGATAGTAAGAATTGAGTTAGCGAACAGCTTTATAATAGCGCCATCATCAACAAAGCGGATAGCGGCAAGAGATGCTTCTTTGGAAATGACCTCATCTCCGCTGTATAATATCTCGCCATCGGTAATATTCTTGGTTTCATCCTGCCTGTGAAGTTCGATCACACCGCTGCTTTTCAAGACAACTGCCGAAGGTGTCATGTCGGCACAGAGAAAACTCAGAAATAAAATTTGGATCGTTACGAGTACAATTATTTTTTTCATGATTACCTCCTGCCTACTCGATCACAATGGATTCGATTACATACGTGCCATTGAAGAGACCGTTAAGAAATTCACCGATATTTTCTACAGTAATGAGAACACCATTCACATAGATCTGTCCGGTGGGAGCAAAATTGCCAAGCTGCCCGGGGTCGAGCAAGCCAATTGCCGCAAGATTGATTATAAGATTTTCCACATTGGGATCTCCACCACCATTACCGGATGCCTGAAATTTAAAACCATAATATTCACTGCTCACATCCTCCATACCAAGAGTAGATGTAAAATCTCCAATTACATTCCAAACATAGATATACTCATCCTGCAGCTCCGGCAAAGAGGAATCATATTGATAGTATTGCTGAGGAAGATCTTTAAGAACGACCAGGGGATCGGGAAGGTCACCAATTAAAATAGTTGCATAAACCGAAGGATCGAGTTCCCAAATCGTAAGCTCATACATTGTGGCTGAAGACTGCCATGCAAAGGTTGGAGTGTTATCGCTCAAAGGCAGTAATAGGTCTATTGATTGACCGGAAGTGACCTCTGTTCCCGGAGCAAGCAGATTAACCTGCATATCGTTGGAAATGTTCATTGTTGCAGAACTGTGCTCGATCTCAACCATTTGCAGATCGTAAAGATAAAAAGTGAATGTGTACGTACCACTCGGAAAATAACCGTTCGCCAATACAAAATCCTCAAAGTCGGGAATATTGCTCAGCACATCATTCCATGAGCCCTCGATCTTCACATCGTTATTGATAATGCTACGATTGGAAAGTGCATAATTCTGCATGGGGGCAAATGCCAGATACTGGCTTTCCGTATTTCCCGGAATCCCGTCGTAGGTTTTTATCAACCCATCTGCTTCTGTAAGCAGCTCTCCATATGCCGGAGCATATAACGATATCGCCATTTTGCATTGCAGGTCACCACCCGACATATTCAGCAGATCGAGGGTGAAGATGATCGGCTGTCCTGCCGGGTCATCCTTATCAAAAGCTGAAGGATACACAATATCAAAGCTGTTCACGTCGAGACGCACTGTGAACTGCCCGTACAGCATACCCGAAAAACACATGATCATAAAAAAAAGAAACAATTTTTTCATGAAATACCTCCTGAAGGTTTTTGTGAAATATTAATAACATTTTTTATCATTTTTGCTCACCGCTTACATTGAAATTTTTAGTAATTTTTATACATTATTTTGTCAAGTATATTAAAATTTAAAAAAAATTTGACAAAGAAATTTCTGATACTCTTAAATTGATAGTGTAATTTTTATAAAATATAATGGATTAAGTAATATAATATGTTAACTAAAAAAATTAAAGAAAAAAAAGGAGAAAAATGAAAAAAATAGTTCTATTTGTTTCGTTCATATTCATTGCTTCACTTTGTTTTGGACAGAATTTAGCATTAAATCCTGGTTTCGAGAATTGGACTGTTAATGGTGCGGGTGGACCTCCCGACGATTGGACACTATCTGGAACTAGTATGACAGCAACACAAGAAGCTACAACTATTCATGGTGGTACTTATTCTGCAAATATAACCTGGACTACAACATCAACAAGATATCTACAACAATTTATTGCTGTTACTGCTGGTACAAACTATCAATTTACCTTCTGGATCTATGATAATGATGCATATGGTAGAGCTAGATGTTATATTCGTTGGTATGATTCTGGTGATAATTATTTATCTGCATATGCAGGAGATTATACAACTGATATGGATTCATGGCAACAATTAGATAGTGGAATGCAGGAAGCACCTGCTACTGCTGCTTCAGCACATATTGAGATTAGAGTTTATGATGTAAGTTGGTCCGGTGTTGGTACTGCTACTCTTTATGTTGATGATGTAAGTCTAACATTAAATACATCCTCAATCATAACAAAAGCACACTCAATCAGCACAGATGTACTTGAAGTTTATTATTCAGCAGATCAAACAACTGTAAACGCAGCAGATTTCGAATTAACGGGTACTGCAACTATTACTTTTACCACTGCAACGATTGATGACGCCAATGCAAAACTCGTACATCTATCCGGAGCTTCAACTGCTATGGCAGATGACAATACATTAGATTCAATTTCTGATGAAGCCAAATCAACCTTTGAATTTTATGCAGGAATAACATCAATTTCTTACAGTAATACACTTAATCCGGGTGGCACAGTCGATGATACACACTATGCTACTTACCAAGGAATTGTTTCTGCAAACAATGAAGATAACCATGTATGGGTAAGTGACGCTGCTGGTGCGTATAATGGTGTTCTCATTTTTAGTTATAGCTTTGACGGCTTAGTCGATGTCGGTGATGAAATCATATTTACAGCACTACGCGATGAATACTATAATCTTACTGAGTTAACTAACCCTGAACTGATAGATATTATTACTCAGGGAAATACACCATATGGACCTGATTTGATTGATGGATCTGCTATTGCCGATACTATCGACGCCGACACAAATCCTGCTGAACAATGGGAAGGACAATTAGTAAAAATTGAAAATTTTACAGTTGATTCATTCGATGGAAACAATTATCATTGTACATGGTCTGATGGTGTAAAAGCTGACTATACATTCCTTGTAGATGATCAAGCTGCATCAGCCGGTTATACATTAAATATTGGCTCAACATATCAGGAAATTATCGGAGTAGTAGATTTCAATTATAGTCATTATCACATCAATCCAAGAAATGATGGAGATATAACCCTCCCTGTCGAACTTTCATTATTTACTGCAGATTATGCCAATGATTATGCCAATGATTATGTTAATATTCAGTGGGCAACTGCTTCAGAAACTGATGTGATCGGTTTCAATATCTATCGTGCTCATGAAGAGAACTTCGAGGACGCAGACAAAATCAATGTGTTATTAATTCCAGGACATGGAACCACGACCCAGCCCAACGAATACTCCTTTGAAGATATATCTGCAGATGCTTTATATTCAACCTATTATTACTGGCTTGAGTCCGTGAACCTTGGTGGAACAACTGATATTTATGGCTCGATCCAATACGATCCGGTTGACGTTGATGGTGACGGACAGCTCAATACTGTCGTACATTCATTCCTTAATGACATTTACCCGAACCCTGTCAGCCTTGGACAGAATGTTACCTTTAAGTTCACGATTGGTGGACTGGAAGGAACATTGCGTCCTGTTTCCCTTAATATTTATGATATAAAGGGCAAACTGGTCCAGAAAGTCATAAATGAAGATATGATGGTCGATGATGACTGTACAGAAGTCTGGCAAATAAACGACCTTGCTAATGGTGTGTATTTCTATCAACTCAAGACTGAGAACTATCAGGAAACCAAGAAACTTCTTATTCAATAATAATTCGAATTAGCTCATTTAAAACCCTCTCCAATTTGCGAGAGGGTTTTTTTTAATGGCTCACTGATTTACACGAATCAACACGGATCCAGAAAATATAATAAAGAACAATAATTCAAGAAAATCTCCTATATTAAGAGGATTATCCGCCAGCTGGCGGAGGAGGTGTGTAGATTTAAGGAAATAAATATCTGGATTCCCGATCCAGTCTACGTAAACTCCGCCTCGGCATGTGGGCTCGGGAATGACATGCCCCATTCATTTGGAATTACCATATCAAAATTGAATATTTCTCTGCCTGCCTGGGCGTAGTCACGATTCATCGGGACGAAGACGGGCGTGCTCTGCGTGAGTCTTCATCCCATTCATTCTGAACTCCATTTCGACTTCGTCGCTATGAAGTCCAGTATGAAGAAATAAAAAAAACCCCGAACATGCATTTCGCACATTCGGGGTTTGATTGAGGGTCGATATTTATTATCGAATAATAACCATTTTCTTTACTGAATGATAAGTATCTGTTTCAAGTTTGTAGAAGTAAATTCCAGTTGGAAGTTCTGATACATCGAGCACTGCCTTTCCATCTTCACCATTAACTTTTCTGACCAGTGCACCAAGAATATTGTATATGCAAATCGTGGCATTCTGTTCATCAACAGAACCCTTCAGCTGGTATTTTATTGTCGTGGTATTATTCACAGGATTCGGGGAGTTATGCAGAAGCTTAGTCGTCAGTATCTGCTGTGGATCCGGATTCTCACCTTTTGGAATATTATTGATCGGTCCATGGAAATTCTGCTGTCCGTCAATCTCAACTACTTCTAACCAGTAATAGTATGTAGAATACACGTCTGCTGTGATATCCTCAAAAGCATAATCATGAATCTCTGTAGTAGTGCCATGACCAGGTATCAATGAAGTATTTATATGATTTCCTGCAGTTGTAATATCATTCTCATAAGAACGATAGATATTGAATCCATTAACATCTGTTTCTGTAACTGTTGACCAATTAACTGTCACATATTCCATTCCAAGTTCATTACTTGTATATACAGCATTAAAGGAACCTGCAAGAATCTCTACAGGAAGTGTGCCCTCGTCTGTGCCGAACATGACTGCAATCTCATCAGCTTTTGCTCCAGCAAATATTGGACCTCCAGTAGTATTATAAAGGTATTGAACACCAGCATCTCCGGCAGCATTTTCTATACCAACAGTGCAACTTGTAAGATCAAAAGATGAACCTACCTCTTTGTATTGCATTTTAATGTTTCCACTCGGGTATAGAATTGCTTGTGCAGTAAACTGGTCTTCTTCGGTTGTGGCGCCATATTCAGGCATCCTTACATAGCTAATGACCATATTTCCACCAGAAGCACCATAATAGAGATGATAACCAGTAACAGAAGGATCTCCAGGATTCATATCATCCCATAAAAGAGCAATAATACAGTTAGGTTCTCCAGAACTTGGTATTTGAGCATTAGTCATTTCGCTTGAAGTTTCTTCAACAAGGTCAATATATCCATCAGCACAAATCCAGAATTGAGTATAATCAACTCCAAAATAATTGAAAGTAAAACCAATTTCGTAAGGTCCACCAACGCTGTTATCTCCACTTACAGTACCAATAACGTCTGTTCCAGTTGTAGAAATATCTATCCAGCTATAGCTCGGTTGAGAAGGTGCACCACTTGCTCCGGTTGTGGAATTGGCAAAGAAGTAACCGCCTTGCGCAGCACCACCACCGCCGTGATTATCATTCCAACCATCACCAGATAACGGAATATCATGCTCGGTTTTTGCTATGTTATCTACAATATGCAGATTTGCTGTTTTTGCACCTACAGAAGTTGGGGAGAAGGTTACATCAACTGTTGTAGATTGACCGGCGGTTAAATTAATCGGATATGAATTACCATCAGTTAAACCAAATTGAACTGCATCTGTGCCAGTTATTGAAATTCCACCTGTAGTAATTGTTAATGTGCCAACACCGGTATTGGAAATAGTAAATGTTTGTGCTGCAGAAGATGAACCAATATTTACTGTGCCGAAATCTTTTAACGCGGGATCAATGCTGAAAATTGGACTGGTTGGTATCTCTTCAACTGTAACATCATCAAGATATACATAAGCATCACCGTTTCCATAGTTACTTGTGCCTTTAAATGCAATTTTAACATCGCTACCTATATAAGCAGAAATGTCAGCAGTTTTTTCCAACCAGTCAGTTTGACCAATCAGTCCTGACCAAATTGTATTTGGATAGGTTGATCCGCCATCTGTTGACAAAAGCACAGAAAAATCACCACCTGTGGGATTTTTAAAAACGAATTTTAACCTGGCTGAGGATAATAATGACAAATCAAGGGTATTTGTAATAAGCTCGGATATATTATCATCACCATTAAGATATGAATCGAATCTGGCACATTTACCAGTGTACCCAGTAGCAAAACTAGCCCATCCATATGAAGAGGCCGGTGTGCGAACTTCACTCCAGCAATCAGGTGGAACAGTAGCTTCAAAAGCTTCTGTATATGGATATGTTGTTACAGGAGCGCAAGGTGTTGTAAATGTTTCAGCTCCAGCCCAATCACTATAGTTGCCGCTACCATAATCAGCACGTACATACCAGTCATAAGTTGTGTTTGCAGTTAATGGAGGATTCAAAGTGTAAGGATGGGATAAAATGCCAGAGATTGTTGTTCCTGTTCCTTGTGTATAGCCACTTGCTCCGTATTCAACATCCCATGAAGATTCAGCACCACCATTTGTCCAATCTAAACTGGCAGTAGTTTGTGTAATGCTGCTTGTAGTTAGATCTGTTGGTTTGGGATAAGCAGGAACATAAAGATCAGGTCCAGCTACATCATCAACATACAAATAGTACATGTAATCACTATAATAATGAATTGCTACATATTTTGTTCCAATTGGTAAATCTGTTTTACTATATTGCTGCCAAGTTGTTGAAGCATCACTAATTTCAGCACTCCAGGTAAAATCTGTGCTTACATCCGACCCAGTAGAAGACCACCCCACTTTAAATACTTCTGTTTGCCAATCATCTGAACGTATATACCAAAATGATATCGTCTGGTCTCCACCTGTAGTAACCAACTGTGGAGTTATCATATATTCATCATAAGTGGGGGCAAAGGTAAAAGATGAAAATCGTGCTGAATACGTTCCAGAATAAGCTTCATCACTAGTTTGTGTAATATCATTGGTGGGTGAAGCAGAACCTTGAACTATAGTCCAATCAGTTGGTGGCCAAGTTTCAAATCCTTCGTTTAAGGCAGCACCAAACGCCAAACTTGCAGTAAACAGCATAATTCCTAAAATAAATACAATTTTTTTCATTTTAATTTTCCTTCAAAATTTTTTTTAGTTAACACAATAAATCCCTATTTAAGATATTAGCAATTTTTCATACCTAATTTTTTCGTTTCCATATTTAATAAGTAATAATATATCCAACCTAATTAGTACATTTAAGAAAGCATCCTTTTAATTTTATTAATAAAAATAATTAAAGACAAATGTGATATATTAAAATGACTTTGTCAAATTTTTAAACCATTGTGAGCAATTTTTCGTGATTTGCTTCTTATGATGACAACATTTTTGCAGGATTTCTTCCAAAAACAGTAGTAATTAACTCACGGAACAGGATACAGATAAACCCCGTGAAATCCTGCAAGGCAGGAATCCCGATGTATCGGGATTATTTCACAGGGTAAACGCTGATAGTGCTGATCGATGTTGATTAAATTATTAATTCTCCTCTTGCTTGCCACGGCGAAGTGAAACGAAGATGGGTGGTTAAATAGAAATTAGTTTGAGCTTACGTTTACAATGAATAGGTAGGGCTGATTATCCTTAATCAGCCGCACAAAAGAATCGGTCAATTCGGGGAATTGACCCTACTTTAAATATTATATTTATCTACTAAAATCTGTGTGGATCTGCTCGATCTGCGTGAGTCTGTGTTCTATTACGTTAGTGTTGCCACCATCAGTGCTTCTATAGTCCACAAGCGATTCTCTGCCTGGTCAAATACTCTTGAGAATTTGCCCTCAAACACTTCATCTTCGACTTCGCAGATATCAGGATATTTCTGTGCAATGCCAGTTTTTAAATTATGGAATGAAGGCAGGCAATGGAGAAATATCACATCCTCTTTCCCTGTTTTCTTGAGCATGTTCATGGTGATCTTATAAGGTTTTAATAAATTTATCCGCTCAGGTATTTTATCCTCTTCACCCATAGAAGCCCAGATATCTGTGTAGATCACATTGCAATCCCTTACACCCTCTTCAATTGAATCTGTTATTGTAATTCGCGCACTACTTTCCTTTGCATACTCTTCACATTCTTTCACTAAGATTTTATCTGGAAATAAAGACTTTGGTGAGACCACTCGAAAATCCATTCCAATCTTCGCTGCGCCTATCATCAGTGAATTTGCCACATTATTGCGTCCATCGCCCACATATGCAAATTTCACGTTTCCAAGTATACCGAGTTCTTCTTTCACTGTCATAAAATCTGCCAGAATCTGTGTCGGGTGATACAGATCTGTCAATCCGTTCCACACTGGAACGCCGGAATATTCAGCCAGCAGATCGACAGTTTCCTGTTTGAAGCCGCGAAACTCGATCGCATCGAACATCCTTCCGAGAACTCGTGCGGTATCCTCTACCGTTTCCTTACCACCAAGCTGAATATCATTCTTCCCGAGATATTCTGTGTGAGCACCTTCGTTCACTGCTGCGGACACAAATGCACATCGGGTTCGTGTTGAACTTTTTTCAAAGAGCAGCGCAATATTCTTTCCATCGAGTTTCTCTTTTAATGTGCCATGTGCTTTATGTTCTTTGAGCTCAAGGGCAGAATTAATAAGATAAAGGATTTCCTTCTTGGAATAATCTTTCAATGTTAACAAACTTCTCCCTTTCAAATTTACAGTCATGTATCCTCCGCTTTTTTAATTCTCCGGTACTATTCCTGCCCGAATAAGGTCGTGCATATGCAGCATTGCGATCGGTTTATGGTCATCGTCCACAACCGGTATCATTGTTATAGAGTAAGTTTCCATTACTTCGAGTGCTTCTATGCCTGAAGTATCAGGTTTTATTGCCTTGGGATCTTTTGTCATCAGTAGGTGCACTTTTTCATGAAAAGGATTCTCATAGTGTTGAAATATTCTTCGCAAATCACCATCGGTTATAATTCCGGTCAGCAAACCCTTTTCATTAATGATGCTTACACATCCCAATCCTTTTGACGTCATCTCCAGGATAGCTTCTTTTAACGTTGCATTTTCTGAGATAATTGGATTTTCTTCTCCTTGATGCATAACATCGCGAACAGCAAGAAGCAGGCACTTTCCAATTGTTCCTCCGGGATGAAGAAGCGCAAAATCATCATGACAGAATTTCTTTTCCTGCAATACGATTGTTGCCAGCGCATTCCCCATTGCAAGTGCAGTGGTCGTGCTTGCCATTGGTACGAGACCGAGTGGTTCGAACTCTTTTGGAACACCGATGTTTATAACCGCATCACTCAACTTGCCAAGTGTAGATTGAGAATTTCCGGTCAAACAAATAACTGGGATGTTTTTCCCTTTAAAATATGGAAAGATGTCTATCAGTTCTGTAGTATTTCCGCTGTTCGAGATCATCATTACCACATCATTATCATCTACCATGCCGAGATCGCCGTGGATGGCTTCCGCCGGATGAAGGAAGATGGAAGGTGTGCCTGTGCTGGCAAAAGTTGCAGATATTTTTCTGCCGATAATACCTGTTTTGCCCATGCCGGTAACTACAATTTTACCTTTGCAGTTCAAAATGAGCTCGAGAGCTCTGTCGATGTTTTCATCGAGCTTTTCGGCAATTGCCTCAACTGCCTTTGCTTCCTTTTTCAAAAGCTCTTTTATTTTATTTCTATTTTTCACTTTTACCCCTTATTATTCCGAGTGCATCGTGTATATATTCACCACAGAGAGCACCAGTCTTTTTCCGATAAATCGGAATAAGCCTTGGCAGGCAGAGAAAACAAGTCTTCTGCTTGCCACGACGTAGTGCAACGAAGACGGGTGGTTTTAAATGACTTCTTCATGCTTTCATTTTCAATATTTACTTATTCTCATCATTGTGTATAATGAGTGGTATTTGTTAACTGGTACAAAGGTCGCTGCGTTACGTCAAATTTTGCATTTACTTTTCTCTTGACATGCTCAAAAATAGTGTGCTTTAATATCAAACATAAATTTTCGGAGATCAACATAATGATAAAAAGGATCCTGCTTTTAACATCATTCATATTGCTTATGACATTGAGCTGCTTTGCAATCGGGCTCAATCAGTTTGGTCACATTACAAATATTATTAAGCAAAAAGATATCAAATATAGTATAGAGAATGAGATTTATGTCATCAGATATGAAGGTCATGTATTTGAGGGAAATTCTTTTTTACGTACTGCATCAGGATATCTCACACTTATTACCATTGAGGATAATGTTCCGTCAATACTCCATCTTTATGATAACAATGGAGAACTCATATATAAAAATACCTATGATAAAATCATTAATATATCGCTTTCGGGCAATGGAGAATTTATCGCATTTTTTAATGGAAAAGGAATAGTTGTACTCAGGGCTGATGCAATTGAGATCAAATTTTATCCGGGTTCCATTATTTTTGCAGTTGATGATCTTGGTTACCCGGTTTATTATAACGCTGAACAAAAAATAATAAACTACAAATCAAATTCAACATATTTAAATGAAAATCCGTACAACATTCTTTTCTGGAATCAGAAGCCGGTGATCTGCACAAGAAACTCGATCAACCTTTTTTCGAATGGGAAACTCATTCCACTTCATAAATCTCAAAAAATATTTTTTGAAACGAAGGTAATCAATTCTGAACTCTATTTCGTCGAAAGAGAAGAGCAACAAAACTCATTTAAATTCAAGCTGTATCATTTTGAAAATAAAAATATGATTACACAAATAGATGCGGTTCAATTTAATCTGGCAGAAGTAAAAACGCATCAGACAATTATCGCCCCACTTGATTATGGTTCAATTGTAAATCCTTTCAATATTGGAAATAGCTATGCAGAGATCCAGCAATATGGTGGATCTCCCTATTTACATCCAGGGGTGGATTTTCTTGGTGATGATTACGAGAATGTGTACGCAGTGAAACAGGGTTACATAAAGGCAATACTCACAACAGGGGGCTCTGCCTATTGGAGGATCGGCATTTCCAACGAAAATACTTCCGCAGAATCTGAGGGATATCTCTATGCACATCTCAATCAGAGTTCAATCCCCTACATGGTCGGAGATCAGGTTCAGGTAGGTAATGTTCTCGGGACACTTTATCCGTGGGGTTATTACGACTTCACACATATACATTTTGCTCGTATTACCTGCTCCGGTTCAACATGGAATGGAAATTGGTGGACAACTGATAATCCACTCCCCGATGTTATAAATTTCACAGATAGCACTCCACCTGTGTTTGAAAATGCATATGGATCCAATCTCTTTGCCTTCCGCACAGAAAACGGAACCTATCTCGATCCCGACAATCTCATAGGTAAGATTGATATCATAGCAAAATGTCATGATATTGCAAATTCCACTTGGAGAATCGATGTATGGGATATGAGATTCAAATTGCATCCTGCAAGCAATCCCAATTCAACTATTTATGAGCGCTTCTCCTTTTCCTGGGATATGCCTCTGGACACCTACATTTCTGGTTCATTTGACAATATGGTCCTTTATACTTTATACTCACGAGACGGAACATGCTATTCAATCGGAGATTACACAAACAGAGAATATTATCACATCATCACAAATTCCGATGGCGACTCTGTCATTACCCAGTACGATCAAGATGAAAATCTGGATACGAGCCAGTTCCCGGACGGGCAGTATATTCTTGAAGTGATCGCACGCGACTGCTCTATGAACGAAGCTTCCGCTTTTATGAATGTAACATTTGATAATGTCTCTGCTGATGAACCTGAACCACATGAGAATCTCATTCAAGCCGTTTATCCTAATCCCTTTAATCCTGAAGTTCAGGGTACTATGTGCATTTCTCTATATTGTCCGGATATTACGAAAGAGCCACAAATTCACATTTACAATTCTAGAGGACAGCATATAAGGACACTTCCTACTCAAGCACCTGTTGACAATTTTATACAAATATATTGGAATGGCAATAATGAACAAGGCGCTTCAGTTCCAAGTGGAATATACTTCTCGAATGTTGTTCAAGAGAAACGAGTAACTCATTTAGGAAAGATCATTATTTTACGATAATGATATCTGTCATTTTCTTAAATAGGATGTTTTGATTGTAAGTAAACAATCAAAAATTTTTACTACTCTCCGAATTATCAGGAGGTAACATGAAAAAAGATAGCTTTTTACATGACCGGAACTTTCAGCTTCTCTACCTGGCTTTGCTCACTTCGCATAAAGCGAAACCGCTCAGCCGTTGGGAAAGATCAATCGGCTATAAAGAGAAGCATTTACTTGAAAAGTTTGATCTTGTTGCAGAACCTGTTACCAGATTTTGTGAAAATGGAAAAAAGATCGAAGAGTTCATTTTCAGTAGAAGTTCGAGATATCTCGCAATTTATATCCGTTATTTCGATCATAAACCGCTTATGATAACGCCCGAACAACGAAAAGTGGAAGGATTTCTCTTTGGATATCCATCATGCTGTGTTGAAAATTTTATTCATAATGGATACACACACAACAAGTATATAGATAAAGAGCAAAAGCTGCTCTTCCACTGGATCTGTCCGGATTGCAGAATTTCCCCCTCACTCTTCCCTATCTACAGATCAATATTTGATGAATGCAGTGAACTGTATGGTTCTGCATATGATTTACACGACAAGTCGCCATTTTTAAAATTTTTCAGAAAAGCACTCCCCTATGCAGCCGCAGTGACATTTTCACTTGGAACGCTTACTCAACTTCATGCCGATCCACACTGGATAAATGACTATCTCACAAACAGCGAAAGATTGATTGCCGGCGTATTCCCGAGTGGGGAAACACACACTATTGCTCAGAATTACAAAGCTATCATAGACAGTTTACCAAGAGAAGTTTTACCAGATTCTTGTTATGTAATTGAATATCCTGCCTATGGTGTTATTAATTGTCCAATATGCGGACAACCTATTAATATGGGTTTTGAAATGGTTCATAATCCTATGAATGAACTTGAGATCTACATTCCCTTTATGGCTCTTCATTTTATGGAATATGGATCCTTTTCCTATATTATTGGAGCCGACACTACACGTATTGATATTCCGTTGTTAAACAAAACCATAGCACCGCTCGACACCCTGCATCATGCACTTCCCACGCCAAACGATACTGATAATGATGGCTTGAATGAAACTGCCGAGCAATACTTTGATATGGAAGTTGATAACCCTTTCACACATAATATCGGCATCGATGACGGGCACGAGGTCGCTCAAGCACTAATAGAAAATATCTCAATACTACCTGTTATTCATCCCGGTTCTACTCCTCCGACTGATTCAATTTATATTGATCCTCAGTCTGTCTTAGGAGTTGAAGACTGCACAATCTGTGGAAGAACTCAAAATATGGGTACTGCAACGATCCACAATCCGCTTCAAGGCACTTCAATGACCTTCCCATTTATGGGCTTGCACTATATGTCTCATGGAAGGTTTGTGTTTGATGGCACAGTAAATCAAGGCGAGATCGATCCCATCGCGCTTTGTGTACTTCTTGAAATGGATCTTGCTGCTATTGATGAGCTTCCTGAAATTGCTCATAAGTTTGGATACCACGTTATGAGTTTTCCAAATCCCTTCAATAGCGTCACAACGATTAGTTTTGAAACCGCGAACTTACACAAAAGCACACAAATGGAAATCTATAATATGAAAGGGCAAAAGGTAAAAAGTCTATATATTGTCACTGCGTCTCAAAATCTTCAATTCACCGTAACCTGGGACGGCACAGATGTTCATGGCAATGCAGTTCCTTCAGGAATTTATCTATTGAAAGCAGACACTGAAAATTCTGACGAGGTATTTCAAAAAATTGTACTTATACGCTAAAAAATCATAACTGAGGTTTTTCTATTCATACGATAGATCAAAAACAAGATAAAGCAATTTTAGTTGGTTTACAAACAGAGGGTAGATCATCCTACGATGTCGAAGAATCTCTACAAGAGCTTGCACGTCTGGCACGAACTGCTAATGTGATCGTCTCAGCTTTGGAAACTCAGATACGACCAAAACCTCATCCGGCATACTTTATTGGTTCTGGAAAAGCAAAGGAAATTGGTCAACTCGCACGGAAGGAAGATGCAAACATCATTATTTTTGATGACAATCTCACTCCATCACAGGATAGAAATTTATCAAAAATTACCAAGAAGCGTATTATAGACCGATCGCAATTAATACTTGATATTTTTGCGCAGCATGCACAAACGAAACAAAGTAAATTGCAGGTCGAGCTCGCACAATTGCAGTATAATTTTTCTCGCCTAAAAGGGCGGTGGACACATCTTTCCAGAATCGAAGGCGGTATTGGATTTCGTGGTCCCGGTGAGAAACAGCTCGAGATAGACCGCAGGCGTATAAACGACAGGATCACACATCTAAAATCAAAGCTTGTAGGGATCGAACGGACAAACGAGACGAAAAGAAAAAGCAGGAAAGAGATATTTTCAGTAATTCTGGTCGGATACACAAATGCTGGAAAGAGCACCGTGCTGAATAGACTCACCTCATCTCATCTTTACACAGCAGACCAGCTTTTCGCAACGCTGGAAACCACCACAAGAGCAAAAACTCTCGAAACAAAAGAGCGTATTGTTATCTCTGATACAATTGGTTTTATCAGAAAAATTCCACCCTACCTGATCGCTTCCTTTCATGCGACATTGCAAGAAGTAGTTTATGCAGATCTGCTTCTGCACGTGGTTGATATTTCGCATCACAAATTATTCGAATATATGGATAGCGTCTCTCAAACCCTTGAAGAAATTAAGGCAAATCATAAAGAAATAATATTGATCTTCAACAAAATCGACCTCCTCCCTCGAAATCAATTTCTGTTTATAAAGAAGAAACTTCGAATTGACTACCCGGATTCTCTCTTTGTTTCTGCACGAACCGGTGAAAATTTTGATGATATTGAGAATTCAATCTCAAAGATGTTAGCTCAAAGCAAGAAAAATATTATACTTAAAATCCCCAATAAAGAGCAGAAATTCATATCCTACCTCTTTGATAATGCAGAAATTCTTGAAAAGCGATATAACAATGATTCGGTTCGTCTGCGGGTGAAAATCCCTCTTGAAAAATATGCAAAGGATTTCATATCATTTAGGAAATATGAGATCAGAAGTAAGTGTACTGCAAAAAGAAAATCCAGGCTAAAATAAAAAAAGCATCTGCAAGAATACAGATGCTTAAAAGTTTATATAACGGTTCTAATTAATCATTCGCTAATCTCAATGGCATGAGGAGGAACAGATTTTTTTGATCTTCAGGATATTCTATATTATAGAAAATACAGGGATCGAGTGAGTTCTCGAATTTTATCTGAACTATCTTCGTGTCCACAAGCTGGAGTATTTCAATTAAATATTTATAGTTAAAACCAATCTGGAATTTTTCGAAATCATTCTCGATTTCCAGGATTTCTTCAGCCGATCCCTTGTCAATATCCTCGGAGTGAATTTTAAGTTGGTTTTTTGAGAAATTGAATATGATCTTAAAATTATCCTCGGAAGCAAGCAGGGAAACTCGCTGAATCGCTTTGATCAGGGGTTCTACTTCGATATCAATTAATTTTGAATTATCATAAGGTATTACTGCTTCGTAATCGGGATAATTCGCTTCTATCAAACGTGAATATATTTTATATGAATCATATTCAAAGCTGATAGCGCTCTCTTCTGGTAATATCTTGATCTTGGGCTGGTCAGCATGGATAATTCTTCTTACGAGATTCACACCCTTGATCGGCATAATAATGTCTATCTTGTCTGTATCTAGAGTTAGGGTAGTTTCATATTTTCCTAATCTTTTTCCGTCTGTAGCGACCATTTTCTGTTTTTTTGAATCCAGCTCCCAGAGAATACCGGAGAAGGCGGGTCTGCCAATATGTTCTGATACCGCAAAAGAAGTTTTCTCCACTAATTTTGAAAATAGACCTGCATCCATAGTAAAGCTGTTTTCCCACTCTCGTTCCGGAATTTCAGGGAAATCTTCCGGGTCTGCATATATCAAACTGAATTCACTATGCTGGCACTTGATATTGAGCATTTTGTTATCCAGCTCGCATTGAATCTCATCATCAGGAAGAGCACGAATAATATCCGTAAAATTTTTGGCGGGAATTGCTATCTTTCCAGATTCAAGTACATTACATTCAACTTCTGTAACTGCTGAAACCTCAAGGTCCGTAGCAGCAAGGCGAATTTTTCCTTTCTCGCCATTTGCTTCAAGGAGGATATTGGTGAGTATCTGTAAAGGATTTCTTACAGGAACAATGCTGTTGATGAATTGGACTTTTTGTAAAATTTGATTTCTATGAACATTAAACTTCATGTTTAACCCCGAATTGTTTTAATAAAACGAGCGAGGGGCAAGCCCCTTGCTCGTATAAAATGGTGATTATTTGACTGCTTCTTTAAGTTTTTTACCCGCTTTAAATTTGGGAACTTTTGTCGCAGGGATTTGAATCTTTTCACCAGTTGCAGGATTCAGACCAGTGCGTGCAGCTCTTTTTGCCACACTAAATGTTCCAAAGCCCACCATAGTGACCTTGTCACCTTTTTCAAGTCCTAATTTGATGCTATCAAATACAGAATTAACAGCGTCACCAGCTTTCTTCTTAGAAAGGTCTGCACCCATAGCAACTTTTTCAATTAACTCTTGTTTTGTCATATGTGCCTCCGCATCATTTTTTGCTATATGCACGCCATAAGTTACTGTCATTACTTACTCTGTCAATTTTTTTTATAAAAATAAATATAAAATCTTTACTTTGCAATTCCGCGTTCTGAATTTTCTACAAACTCAACAAAATGTTTCACTTCATCGATCATCTCAATTTCAGACTTAATTTTTTCTAATGCCTGTGCAGTATTGAGATTTGAATTATAGAATATCTTATAGAGCTTCTTCAATGTTGCTCTTGTTTCAGCAGAAAAATTACTACGTCGCAAACCAACGGAATTAAGTCCAACTGTTTTATATGGAACGCTGGCACCGCGAGTATAGGGTGCGACATCCTGAGTTACCCGTGAAAGCCCACCAATAAAGGCAAAACAGCCGATATGAACAAATTGGTGAACAGGAGTTAAACCACCAATTGTGGCATTATTTTCGATGATAACATGTCCTGCTAAATTCACGCTGTTCGCCAGAATGACTCGACCACCAAGCTTGCAATCGTGTGCAACATGCGTATAAATCATCAGCAGGCAATAACTGCCGACCAGGGTTGGTTGCTCAATATTTGATGACCGGTTGATGGTTGCGAACTCTCTTATTGTTGTGTATTCACCGATCTCGACTGCCGTATCTTCTCCGGCATATTTAAGATCCTGAGGTTCGGTACCTATCACCGCAGAATGAAAAATTCTACAACCTTTTCCAATGGTTGTGCGACCATCTATCACAACATTTGATGATACTTTTACTCCATCCTGGAGTATTACTTTCGGTCCAATAATTGAAAAAGGTCCAATCTCTACATTATTTCCAATCTGCGCCTTGGGATCAATTATTGCTGTTGGATGAATTATCTGATTCATGTTTTTTTACCAATTTAGCTTTAAATTCCCCTTCACAAACCAGGTTATCATTAACATATGTTTTGCCTTTGATCAAATGTACTCCTACCCGTGACCGGACTAATCTCATATGAAATTCCATTGTATCTCCGGGAACAACCAGTTTTCTGAATTTCACTTTATCTATTGAAAGGAAATACGCCACAAAATCACGCGGATCTGGACATTCGTTAAGAACCAGAATGCCACCCGTTTGGACCATTGCTTCTACAATGAGTACTCCCGGCATAACAGGATGATCTGGAAAATGCCCCTGAAAAAAAGGCTCATTCGCAGTAACATTCTTTACACCTACTATTGATTCTCCCGGTGTGAACTCAATAACCTTATCAACAAGTAAAAACGGATATCGGTGTGGAAGTATTCGCTGGATCGCCTCATTATCAAAGACAACTCCCTTGGTTTGCTTTTTTTGATATTTAGCTTTTAATATTTCATTCTCATACTGCTGCTTGATCTTTTTTATCAGCTCGATATTCGTTCTATGTCCCGATCGGGCAGCAAGAATATGCCCCTTTACAAAAATACCCAGAAGTGCAAGATCTCCAATGAGATCAACCACTTTATGCCGCACAAATTCATTATAATATCTTAAGGGAGTGGAATTTAATAGCTTTTGCTCATTAAGTTTGACCTTCCCTTTCATATTGAAAAGTTCTCTCAGCTCTTGCACATCTTTATCAGAAAGACTTTCATCGCCGATGACCAGCGCATTGTCCAGGCTGCCACCTTTTATTAATCCTGCTGCCCGAAGCTGTTTGATATCATTGATAAAACAGAAAGTCCTTGCAGAAGCAAATCCCTTCTCATACTCATCTTTGAGGGAAATCATTGAAGTGTATTGAGGTTTAAGATTTGGATGGTCAAAATCTATGAAAAATGTTATTTTCAGAGATTCCGAAGGTACAACAACCACATCAACATTTTGTTCCGGAACCGAGAAGGATATGGGTTTCTTGATCTCAAGATACTTGCGCTCTGCATTCTGCTTAACTAAACCGCATTTCTTCAGTGCTTTTACAAACTCAATAGCGCTGCCGTCGGCAACAGGGATTTCTTCTCCGTCAACTTCAACGATAATATTATCTATCTCCAGTCCCATGATTGCAGAAAGCACATGCTCAATAGTAGCGACAGTTGCATCTTTGATGCCAATATTTGTTCCTCTGTCCAAACTTGTAACATGCTTTATGTTAGCAGGGATTTCCGGTTGCCCCGGCAGATCTGTACGGCGGAAAATTATACCTGCGTTTTCCAGTGCAGGTTTAAACGTTACGGTACTGATCGTCCCTGTATGTAAGCCGATGCCAGTATAGCTTATTGAATCCTTAATGGTTTGTTGATTTTCATGAATGTACATTAGTTTCTTCCTTCTTCAGCCGATGGAAGTATTTCCGCATATCGGGTAATTCTTTTAACGAGGCGAGAATCCTTCTTTGCAATCCGATATCTATTGCAGGATAGCCAAGCACGATCTTATTGTCTTTAATATCATTGGGGACTCCGGATTGAGCGCCAATTTTGACATTATTTCCGATTTTTACATGATCTGCAATCCCGACCTGTCCTGCAAAAATGCAGTTGTTTCCAACCTTTGAACTTCCTGCAATCCCAACTTGTGAGCAGAGGATCGAATATTCCCCCACTTCAACATTGTGAGCGATTTGAACGAGATTATCAATCTTTGAACCTTTACGGATGATCGTGTCGCCAAGTGCACCTCTGTCGATTGAAACATTTGCACCGATCTCTACATCATCTTCAATAATTACCCTGCCAACCTGGGGTATCTTTTGATGCTTCTTCCCATCCCAGATATAACCGAAACCATCCGACCCGATTACACTCCCTGCGTGAATACTCACCTCACACCCTATCTGGACTTCACTGTAAATGATCACCCCGGGGAACAAACAGCACCTTTCACCAATGACCACATCATTTTTGATAACAACATTTTCATGAATTGATGAATAATCTCCCAAAACAACATTTTCTCCGATCACAGCATTAGCTGCAATGGTTATATTGTCTGGAATTATTACAGATTCAGCAACAATTGCGGTTGGATGAATATCTCTGCCCTTTACCGGTTTTTGTGTTGATTGCAAGAAATAAGCAACGATCCTTAAAAAAGAAAAATACGGCTTTGAACAAAGAATATAATTTCGTTTGGGTAGTGTATTCAAATCCAATTTTTCAGGAATGAGGAAAATACCTGCTTTGGATTCTGCAAATGCTTTTTCAAATTTTGTATCCTGAAAAAAGACAACAGTATTCTCATCTGCTTCTTCAAGAGAAGCTACAGCATTACAAGTGCATTCCCGAATTTTAATCAACTTACCTTCAGCGATGGCAGCAAGCTGTTCAAGAGGGAGCGTTAAAGCGAATTGCTTCATTCCTCGGTTTTTTCTTCTGGTGCGGGAGTAGCGTTTACATTAAGCTTCTCGATGACAGCATCAGTGATATCAATATCCTCATGTTTGATATAGAGCACAACTTCACCCTGCATGGTATTTAACACAATGTCCAAACCGTTTTCTTCAGCAACCTCATTGATGGCAGCAACTATCTTCTCGCTGATAGGTGCAAGAAGCTCCATTTGTCGTTCGATCGCTTTGTTTCGATAATCATTTGATAAATTATAGAAATCGGTTTGTTTCTGTTCGATATCTTTCATTTTTTGATCTCGACGTTCTTTGGATACGATTGGAGGAAGATTCTCATATTCATTCTTCAAACGCGTTATTTCCGCTTCTTTTTCATCAAGATCCTTTTGCCACTGATCCGATTCCTGGTAGAACTGCTGCTCTGCAATACTCTTCTCTTCAAAGCTATTATATACTTTGTCGACATCAATCACGCCGATCTTCTGTGCAGCAGCAGATACCATTGTTGGTATCAGAACCAATAACATCACAATTAGAATGTTTTTGAACTTCATTATAACATCTCCTTATTATATAAAATGAATTTTTCTTAAAATGTTGAGCCAAACTGGAAGTGGAACTGCCACTTATTATTCACCTTTCTGTCCATGCCATATGCATAATCAAATCCGAGAAGGCCCATAGGCGACATGATACGCACACCCATTCCGATGCCCTTTTTGAGTTTTTGCACATTGATCTCTGAAAGATAATTATATGAATTACCTGCATCTAAAAACATCACGCCGATGATCTGATCACCGGAAATAGGGAATGTGATTTCGGTGGATGTGATAAATTCTGCTCTACCTCCATCCTGACCTTCAGGTACAACACTATTATCGGGGTATCCACGAATGCCGTCAGCGCCGGTACCTCCGGGGTAAAAAAGCTCGTCCGGTGGCACTTCATCCGTATCGCCAAATGCTTTTACATAACCGACTCTCCAGCGCGTTCCAAGCGAGAATTTCCAGAAAAGTTTCAGATACCAGTTTGTTTGAATTATTTCTTTAATATAGTTTTCACTTCCACCAAGAATTCCACCTGCAAGCTCCGTGTAGGAGCGTACAAGCGAGCCCTCACCTGGACGAAACACATTATCTCTATCGTCTCGTTCCAGGGTGAGGAATGCAGTACTCGTAAGTATTTTTCCTCTATCGGCCAGATCCTGCAGTGAAGTAGAAACATCATCGTTCATATCCAGAATACTATACTGTTTCTGGGTTATTGAATAACCTGTGGTGACCTTCGCATAATTGACCCAAGGAATCTTAGTTCCAATGCGGAAGCCGCCGCCGGATTTTATTACCTTATAATTATAATCTCTCCAATCATTTCTTTGATGATAGACATCTGCGCCAACGAGAACGTTTGTATCATAAAAATATGGATTGGTAAAACTGATATCATATTCCTGCTTCGAGCCGCTGAATTCCCAGGTCAATTTCAGTCCCCATGCTTTTCCGAAGAGATTATTATGAGATAAGGAAAGGAATCCTGTGAGCTTATCCTCTTCATCATAATTTACACCCATATTTGCAGTGCCTGATTCTTTGTCTTCCAGCTGAAAAATAAGGTCAATATCACCGTCGTCATTTATTGGTTGGTAATCAAGTCCAATATTGGGCTCGAAGAATCCAAGATTATATATGTTCCGCTGGCTTTGTATCAGCAAAGACTGCCTGAAGTAATCACCAGGTACGATTGCGAGCTGCCTTCGGATTATCTTTTCTTTTGTCTTTTTGTTGCCCTCAACATAGATCTGTCTGACTTTTGCGCGGTTGTTTTCCTGCACAAAGATGTTTATATTTACAATCTCCCCCTGCGGATTGATCTGAGGTGAAACAGTTGAATAGATATATCCCTCTTCATAATACATTGAGCGGATACCATTCAGTTTTTCATCAAAATCTTCCCTGTTAAAGATCTCATCTTTTTCGAACTTAAGATGGCGAAGAAGGATGTCTTTACTGAATAAAGTATTGCCTTCAATAGATATTTTGCCAATACGATATCGATTGCCTTCGTACAGATTGATTGCCAGGAATAGCTGTCCGTTCTCATCATACTCCGGTTCCCAGCTAATTATTGCGGCATTGATGTATCCCTTGGAGTTATAGTAATCAACGATACGTGTCAGGTCTTCATCAAATTTTACCTGATCGAACTCACCAGAACGCAAGAAACCGCTCTTCTTTGTCTTCATGATCCTGCGAAGTTTCTTTTCTGTGACTTGCTCATTACCACTGAATTTAATTTCGCGGATCACAACTTTGTGCCCTTCATTGATTACAATGGTAAGCTCGATCCTGTTACTCACTGCGGGTTCTTCCTTGAAGCTGACTGAAGCAAGTCTGTATCCTTTGGAGTAGTAAAGCTCAAGAATTTTATTCTTAATTTCCAGCTCCCGTTCACCGGACCAATAATCACCTCGAACAAGTCTGAAGTTCTTCTTTATATCATCGAGCCGTATCTTTTTGTTACCGGTTATTTCCCAGTCCTGTACAATAGGAAATTCAGAAACCTGAATGATTATCTTCACTCCCTTATCGCTTTGTGCTTTATCAACATGAATATCACTGAACAATCCAAGTTTGTAGATGTTCTGAATTGCTTTGGTTACCTTTTCTGTAGAGTAAACCTGCCCGAGTGCCAGACCTGATGCAGATTTGATAAGCTGTGTGGTCACATTGATATTTCCTGTGATCTCAATATCGGAAATATAGTTGTACTCGACTTGAGCAAAAATCGAGGTCGTGCAAAAAGTAAAAAGAGCTACTAAAATAAAGAATATAATTTTTTTCATAATTTCATTAAATCATAGGATAATTTATGGCATAATTCCTGTCATCAAAATATTTAGTAAAGTTTTTTAGTAAGATAGAGAGAATATATAGTGTTGACAATATCACTTATTTATAAATCTGGTTTGAGTTGTCATGTGCCACGCCATGACACACGTATCAGTCAGGGATTGGTCCCTGACAGCTCAGTAAAATTCTTGATTTACTTAATTAACGAAAACTGCGCACTAAGAAGAGTATAGTGACTGCTTGGGTGTAAAATTTGGTGAATTATTCTTCATGTGCTGTTATAAACTGGTTTAATTCTGTTGGTAAATCATGTTTATATGCGATATATTTGGAGGGAAATTTCTTAAGTTCAGAGTCTTTAATTGGCTGACGTCTTCTCGGAATGAACATAGTTATGAAAGTAAAAAGAGCACTTCCCAAACCTATAATAAAGGAAATAGCTATTCCCGCACCGTTTTCATCATGCTCATCTATTGATGCAATTTGTGCCAGCATTAGTGCACTTCCGACAGCTAAAGGAATAAAATTCACTTTTCCTCCAAGTTCAAAATATTCGAGCTCATCATAACTATAATACTCAGCGTATTTTGAAATATCTTCTAAGTCATGCTTAAAGGAGCTGTTATATATTACAAATCCTTTTTTGCTGAAACATAATAAGTGGGTCTCAAATTTTTTATGACCTTGGAGTTTTAACTTCAGGGGTTTAGCAAGAGATAGCCTACTCGAATCTGAAAATAGATAATTGAAGGAAAGAAGAGTAATGAGTAGAATTGAAATTAGTTTTTTTATCATGGTTTAACCTCCCGGATCAACATATCTATAATGTGCGAATCTTTTCTCTTTAGAAGAAGATATTTTTTGTATTTCCCTCTCTGAATATCAAAATTCTCAGGTGAAGGAGTAACAATGTCTGATCTACACTGTGACGCGATAGATACAATCCCGCCAGCCGGTATTGAAAACATAAGATTAAAGAGACCCATGAAAGTTAATACACTTAACATATCTTGTTCTCTAAAATTTATTGCAACGATCGTTGCACTTGTACCTAATGTTAAAGGGAGCACTTTTCCTATTCCGGCTTTCCAACTAACTCCCCGATTCAAATCAATCCGATTCACTTCCGTATACGGTAAAGCTAATATATGTTTGAGTTGTGTCTCGTCAAAATCACTTAAACCAGTCCAGATGTATAAAAGTGAGTCAGAGCCAAAAAGTAATTGACCATAGAAATTACTCCCATCTTCTAAATAAAAAATCTCTTTTTTGTCAGCCCAAACAAGACTCGTTAACAAGATAAAAATTAGAAAGATCAGAATCGGTTTCATATATCAAACTCCTTATTTATACATTACAAAGTTATAATAAGAATAAATAATGGGATGCAGCTGCCACGCTCTTTCACTTTCTCTTCTTGCTCTGTCGTGGAGCTGTATGTTAGTGGCTTCTCTTTTACAACACATATTAATAATCACTACTTTTTATCTTATTGTGTATGTTACCGTTTTCATATGTTTTTACGAATAGCATTTTTCTTTGTAATCCGGCAAGACCACCAATTATAAAGCCACCATCTCTGCATTGAGTTGCTGAATAGCCCACGCTTCTATCATCTTGTCGGTAGGGTTTTAACCATAATTTTATTCCTTATTATTCAATTTCAGATCTATTAAAAAAGAGTATGAACTTGTTTTCAATAAACGAATCGCGAAAACCAATTTTCTCAGCTAATTTATGTGATGCGAAATTCTTATGATCAGCTTCCCAATGAGGTAGAAATTGATTTTCTAAACAATGATCAATGAAAGCTATAGCGCAACGAGTTGCAAATCCCTTTTTTCTTTCGTCTGCATCAAATGTATTAACAGTTATCTCATAATGAGAATTACCTGAAATATAAACAGAGTAACAAGAACTGATAACTTTAGAATTTTTCAGGACACAAAAACCAATACCTCTTTCCAAATAATCACCAATGCAGCTCCAACCTTCATCCAGAATTTCTTCTTTCAGTTCCGCATTTTCTTCGTTTGATAAGATATTTTTATCAATCTTACAAACTTCATAACCTTCAGGAAGTGGTTTTGGTAATTCTTTACCTAAATATCTTTCTTTATCAAAAACTCCGACCCATCTGCCGGATCTTATCAGTTTTCCATCTATAATTAATTTATCTGTAAAAGATCCCCAGTATTCTTCTTCAAAGAACGAAATTGATGATCCTCCACATCCTTCCTTAGTGCATTCAGGAATGATCCATTCATCAAATACTTTTTTAAGGTCTGTATTGAATTCATCGATATCATTTACTTCTCCGTAAAAATATACAGTTGCAGGTTTAAACCACATTAGAACGATTGATGGGGCATTAACACTATCCGCGAATACTTTACCTTTAGCACTATCTTCTAATACGGAATTTGTGCAAACTTTATATGCACACTGATTTACAAATTCTTTAATGTCCGGATAATATTTTCTATTTACTATTTTAAACATTTACTTTCTCACTCTTCTTTACAAACAACGAATTCGAAGGATTATCTCCCTTTACATCAAATGTATACTGATACTCACCATCAACAAATTCAAATTCGATCGAATTTATAGAGTAAGCTCTTAAAGCGAACATATTATTCCCTTTAGGAATGAGTTGTAATTTAATCGCATTAGTTTTACTATAATACAATTTATCATCCTTCAAAAAGATCTTTACATCAACTTGATCCGATTCGCACCAATAATCACCACAGAACTTCTCTAATTTAGGTGGAATAATTTTCAGGTATTCAACTCCAGCTTTGAAAAAGTATAATGACTTAATAATTTTCATCAATGTTATCTTATCATTTTCATTCTGAATAAACTCAATTATTACTGGGAAACCCTCAATTTGAAATTTATTTGCTTCTAACGGTATCAGTTTCATATTTGTCCAAAAAGTATCGATATATAATTGATCGTCCTTACTATGGATTTCAATACCGGTATAATTTCCGCAATATTTCTCAAATGATTTTTCATATAGGACTTCATTGATCAAAGGTATTTCCAGAAAATCTAATATCTGTTTTCTATACTCGTCCCAGTCTCCCTGAGAAACATCAATTTGGATTTTCTTTAATTCTGACTCATCGTATAGCTCATTAGAAATGTTCCCGAATTCCTGAAAATACTCAATTGAACCTGATTCGCCTGAAATATTTCTATTTTTACAGAATGATATCCTATCAGGTAATTCAACAAACCATTTTTCCCAAGCAGTTCCTCTTAGTTGGAAATTATTCCTCATTGCTGTACCTACGTCCAGTTGTTTCAAGTGGATAATAACCAGATTCAAACAAATTGAACTAGAGCATAGTTCATGAGAAAAATCTTTTAATATCTGTCTTTCAAAATCATAGAATAATAGAGAGCATAGTATCTTTTGATATAGATAACTTTCTATCACATAGATACAATCATCACTTTTGACCATTTCAACGAATTCTTTCCACTGAACAGGATATTGCTTAAGATACTCATTCATGTACTCGATCTCATCTTCAATATCATAATCGTGGTCTAATGGATGATCCCTGTCAATTTCGTTGAACATCTTAAATTTTATCCCATTTTTCTCAAGCTGACGGGTAATATAATGTGCTATGGAAGATTTACCTGAGCCCGGTAAACCATCAATGAGAATCAGCTTTGTATTTATCATGTAATTTTATAACCTTTAATTATTCACATATTTTTCAAATACAAATATAACTTCATCAAGATTATATTTCAATCTTGATTCCTTTTGTAAGTTTATTTTTAATAAACATATTTCATTATCATAAGTTTCTATTGATTTCCACTAATGCCTTGCAGCTGACACGCCTATCTTTTCAGGTGAGTAGCTGCTTGTTAGCTGATTATTTCTTATTACTTGTTTTCAAGTAATTTTTGTGCTTTCATAATAATTTGCTTAGCGTTTTGGTTTTGAGAATCTACTTCTAAAGCTTTTTTCATTGTTTCAATAGCTAATTCATACTTTTCTGAAAAAAAGTATACTTCACCTAAGCTGTCCCAAGCATTTGCCGAATTTTCAAATAATACAGAATTCAATTTTAGATAAAATGATGCTTCTTTAAATTTATTATTAGAAATCAAAAAATAACCAATATCATTCAAATAACCCTCTAATTTATTTACCGTCAATATTTTTAAGTTTTCTTGTTCTTCAAGCCATTTTTGAGCTCCAATAATATCATTTCCTTCTATAAAGTCTTCTAATAAGATGGCCTCATTTGGTATTTTAATGAATGCATTGCTATCAAAAATTATGGAATTTACTTCATTTGAAAATTCAATTTTGTTATTTCTATTTGAAGAAATAAATGTATGACTTCCAACTGGAGTAAGTTCGAATTTTTTATTAAATGACATTTTGTAGAAAAGCTTCCTGTTCTTAACAAATACATTTATTGATCTATCGAAAGTAACTTTATATTTTCCAGTAAATTTTTGTAACTCTGACTCTGAAATGTTAATATCCGATTTATAAATTCCTGAACTAAAAATACCCCAAGAATAAGCTTTATCTATACTTCTGAATAGAGGGAAAAGAATATCGTTTTGACTTGAGCTATTTACCATAAGAGCAAATCCATAACCCTTTTCTTTATGGAAAGTAAGGAAACAAGCATATCCTTCATTTCCGCCAGCGTGTTCGAAAAATGGTTCACCATTATATTCTTCATTACCAAATCCAATATTGTATTCTCCATTTAATACAGGTGTCATCATCATTTGAGTATATTTTTTTGTAAGAATTTTTCCAGAACTACCTTTTAAAGTTTTTTGAATTTCAACAGCAAATTTTGCTAAATCTTCTGCAGTTGTCCATAATCCAGCAGCAGCCATTTCTGGATAAATATGTCTATTCCCTATAACTTTACTACCATCAGAATAGTGACCAGCAGTAGCATTTAATTTTTGCTCTTTAGTTAATGCTTTAGGGGAAAAAAAACTATTTTGCAACCCTAAGGGTTTCAATACTTGATTTTGCATAAACTCTTCAAACAATTTTCCTGTAATATCAATTAATGCTTTTTGAACTATTATATAACCACCACCGGAATATCTATTTTCTGTTTCTGGTTCCATATCAACAATCACTCTATTAGTATTTGCTGGTGATACACCATTTAGTATTTGATCAAGAGTTGGTAGAGAATCCGAAGATTTATAACCAGGAAATCCGTGTATTGTAGTTCCTGCATTATGGGATAGCAAGTTTTTAAAGGTTACTTTCTTATCTTCAGTAAATTTGTTATCTATTATTTTCCATGTTTTCAAATATGTATTAATATCCTTACTTAACTCCAATTTGCTTTCTTGAAAAAGTTTCATTGTTGCAAATGCTGTAAAAGGCTTACTTATGGAAGCTGCTTGAAATATTGTATTAACATCAACCTTACTTTTCGTTTCTATATCTGAAATCCCGTATCCTTTAGCCCATACAACCTCAAAATCATCTATAACAGCTAGGCTTAATCCTGGTATCTTTAGTTCTTTCATTTTATCTATTATAGATATAAAACTATCGCCCTCAACATAATATTTTGCTCTTAGACTATTTTCAACTTCTTCAATCATTTTATTTGGGTTTTTCATTTTTCCTTCTCTTTCAATATTTTCTGATGAAATCAATAATGAAATAATTAACGTAAACATAATAGTAAAATTTCTTTTTAACATTATTATCCTCTTTATTAGTTTATCAATATTTCAGCTAATGTTTCGCAGCTGCCACGTTAGCGTTAGCGATGTGGAGGTGCTTGTTAGTGGCATATTTTTTTATTCTACCTGTTTAATTTATTCTATTAGAACTGAATAATAATTTTATTATGAAAACTATGATTCTATTCATCAATCCCCAATATTTTTAAAGCAAAAGCATATTCTTCTGCTCGATTTTCATACCAATCACCTGAACCAAAATGCCCACCAATCATTGCAGTTTTTAGTATATTTACACTTTTCCCTTTTTTAAACTCTCTCAATTTAACAGTGTATTTTGCTGGTTCCCAATAGTTCAAACGTGGATCATTTAAACTTGTTCTTAAAAACATATTAGGATATTTTACTTCTTGTATATTCTCATAAGGACAGTACGATTTTATATAATCATAGTATTCTTTTTCTTGAGGATTACCAATTTCGTCATAATGATAAATAACACCATCAATTGTTGGATCTAACATCTTATTTAGAAGATCAGCGCCAGGAACATCAGCAATCACAACTTCAAATAAATCAGGTCTCATATTCGAAGATGTCAGCATCAGTTCTCCTCCTGCACTTCCACCACTAGCAATAACACTATTTTTATTTGTGTAATTTTGTTTAATTAAATATTCAGTAGCTGCAATAAAATCATAAGCTCTGTTTTTTCTATTTAAAAGTTTACCATCTAAATACCATTTGTTTCCCAACATTGAACTACCTCTGACATGAGCAATAGCAAATATTACTCCTCTATCTAATAATGGTATCATATTATTATGAAAGCCTGGTTCCATGATAAGACCAAAACAACCATAAGCATAAATATATGCAGGATTTGATCCATCATTTTTTAACTTGTCTTTTCTATATACTATTGATATCGGGACTTTTACTCCATCTTTACTGGGAGCCCATAATCGTTTCGATTCGTATAATGATGGTTCATATAATTTGATTTTTTTCTGTTTAACAAATTCAAGTTTTGATATTTTTATATTATAATCATAATAAGTATCTGGAGTTGATAAAGAACTGTAACTAACTCTTATTTTATCTGCATCAAATTTAGAATTTATTCCTAATTCAGGTACATTTAATTCTTCAGGGAATTTTATATATTCTATTTTATTTGATGGAAATTTTACAGTTCCAAATCTTTTTAATCCAAGTTTGATATCTTTTTCCGTAAAGATAATAACATCTTCAAAAATAGAAAAATTCCAGTCAATATCAGTATTGTCTCTATGAGGTAATATTTCATTCCAGTTTTCTTCCTCATTATTACCTATTTGAGTTTCGATTAGCTTCCCATTAGGAGTCTTTTCATCACTCATCCAGATATAGAATTTTTCCCCATTAGTCCTTATACAAAGGTTTAATTTTTTTTCTCTTGAAATTATAATTTTAAACTTAGAATTTGGTTTATTTGCATCGAGATAATAATATTCTGTTATGTCTTGCTTTTCAGTAAATAGGAAAATGTATTTTTCATTTTTAGATTTTTGTATTTCGACTTCAAACTGTTCATCTTTTTCTTCAAATAGCAATTCATCATCAGTCATATTTCTATCTATAATGTGCTTTTTAACTAAGAAAGGTCTTAACTTTTCACCATCATTTGCAGCATAAAAAAAAGTATTATTGTCATTTAACCATTCAGCATAATTAATGCCTACTGATGTATCTTCAAGTAAATCACCATTCGTAAGATTTAATATTCGTAGTGTATATATTTCTGCTCCCGTTGTATCTACAGTAAAAATCATATATTCTTGATTTGGACTTATTTTCATTAAACCAATATCATAGAACTCCTGATCTTTAGCATATAAATTAACATCAAAATAAATCTCTTCCACTGATTCCATCGAACCTTTTTTTCTACAGTAAATCGGATGATCTTTCCCATCTTCATTTCTGTGGTAGTAAAAATATCCATTTCTCTCTTCAGTTTCTAAACTATTTGTCTGTTCTTTTGTTTTTTTTGTTTTAGAAGTTATTTCTTTGTAAATCTTTTCTTTTAACTCTTTGGAAGATTCTAAAATTGAGTTTGCATATCTGTTTTCTTCTTCAAGATATTTTAATACTTCTTTATCTTTTCGAGTATCATCTCTAAGCCAAGCATATTTATCAATTCTTTCATCACCATGGAACGTAGATTTCGTGATGATTTGTTTAGCTATTGGTGGTTGAATTTGTGTCATAGATTTCTCCTCAATTTTACTATGGTTTTCCTTATTTATTGCACAAGAAAATAAGATTATCAATGTTACTATGAGTAAAATAATTAATTTAATCGGCATTATTTATTCCTTCAAATTTGATTTTTGTTACATCATTGCCCATAATGTTTGTATCCACGTCACTTTTGTCGTGTATACCACCAATTTGGAGTTGTATACGACATTTGTCGCGGATATTCATTTTAGCTTCTTTCAAAATATCTTTCAAAATTTACATATCTTTCCGTCCAATTTCATAAGCAATTACAGTATTCACCTCGATTCATAATCTTTTATTTTATTTCCCTCCTTTGTTGTCAAATTTTGTTATAAATAAATCTAACGCTTCAAAATACTGTAATCCCAATTCAGTTGGTAAAGACATGCTTGTTTTTATTTGGTGTAGACTACTCCGTCGTCTTAAACATTCATATCTACGCATCCCGGTTCCCCACATATTAAGAAAATTATGTAGGGCTGATTATCCCTAATCAGCCGTGTAAACAAATCGGTCATTTCTGAGAAATGCCCCTACATTTTGATATCATAAATCGTTAATCAATATTCGATATTCAGCATTTTCTCATCATAGAGAAAATGAAGTTGTAATTTTTTACATAATATAGTTCAGGATAAACCTGAACCTACCCCTTTTTTATTTTGTAAACTACTATTTATCTGAATTTGAGGTAAGGGTGATTTTTTCTCATTCTTCTTTCTGAACTCCATCCAGGGATGAAGTCCAGCCCGAAGTGGTAACTTTGCGAATGATCCTGGCTTATAATGCAATTTGACTGAAACTTGAGATATGTCGGAGAGCATGTCTTAAGTTTAAGTATTGTGTGAAAATTACTTATCACAAGCTCTTCGACTTGTGACAAGATAATTATCAACTCATCTAAAAAATGCTGGATTCCCGATATTACCTGATTGACATGCTTGTTTGCGAATGAAGCCGGTTTGCAAATTTAATCTATGGAAACCTGTCTTATTATTTCACTTGTTATTCTTTATTCTTTCGTGTTATTTCGCTTGCCACGGCGACTTGTCGGGGCGTAACGCAGTGAAGACTGAAATACAATGAAGCTGTGTTGGTAATATTTTCAATACAATTATCAGCGTGGATCAGTGTAATCCGTGAGCTATTTAAACAATAAAAAAACATTAAAAATGGAAAACGGTCTCTAATGATATCCCCTGGTTGTCTTTTCCCTGTGCGGGATAGAATTGATACCGATAAATAAATCGGAAATTATAAGGCAAGTCCCACGTTAAGGAAAGCTCGTGCTGCACTCCGATATAAGTTTCGTTTCTTGAGGTCATCTCCTTCCTGATGAGTGCCTCGTAATTCAGGTACCATTCGGGAGTTATGTATTTCCCCAGGTCGATTGCAAGGTTCTCAAGCAATATATCCTTACTGAGTTCGCCAAGAAGCTCCAGGTCAGAGTCATATTCCCTGTCGATAATATTGTCATCCGACTCAACAATACCACTCGTTTGTATGATATTCTTCATGAAACCTGTTTTCAATCTGACATAATCCAGCCCGAGTATCTGTCGGACAACACCTTCCACCGGGCTTATGAGTGGACTGAAAATGAGGTTGCTCAGCTCATCGCTGGCAAGATTTATTGCCTGTTCTCTTCCGAGGTCGAAACGCTCATCTTCGGAAAGTTCACCAATTTCTTTGCCGTATTGAATTTTCGAAAGAATGCTGAGCATAGTCACATCTTTAGGATTATCGCTTCGTAAAGAGACCTCGACATCTCCATACGCATCGGTGCCTATGTCATCAGCGTTGAGCTTGTCCTCAGTTGATTGCACATGCAGATAGATCGTCGAACCGTCCGGCGTCCGCTTGGTGAAAGTAGCGTTTATGAACACCTTTTCATCTTGCCTCGATTTGCGTACTATCACATCCTCCACGCTGAATGATTCGCCAAACAACCGCATCTCACCACGCTGAGAATGAAGATCGAAAAAGAGCTCAACCTCTTCAGTTTCGCGGTTCGTACGGAAACTCATATAATTTCCAGAGTCAATCTTGAGATTAAATGGGTTGGACACGTACCAGGTATTTTTATCAAAAACAAGATCAAAATCAGAATAAATCGGAGGTAATCCTGTGTCGTCGACCTCGTCTTGCTCCTTTTCATCTTCATATATTGCATCACCATTTGAAAGAAGTATTCTACCGGAAAGCACCCATGCCCCATTGTCATTATACACAGTAAAATATTTATCTTCAAATCCTGTTAATTGCGCATCAACAAGACCTCTTTCGGGCTGGTAATTTGGTATATGGATTGTGATTCCCTGATCATCAGTATTGAGTTTAATTGAACCAATATTGATATTCCCAGCGAATATATCGGATTCATCATTATTAACTATATTTTTAAAGTAAAGCTTGCCACCTCCCATTCTAAAGGAACCAGCAAATTGGGTCATCACATTTTCTTTCACTTCTGCCGTACAAGAAAGATCTCTTATTCTCTCAGGTTGGGATTTAATTGTGAATTGACCATCAGAAATATGCAAACTCGCAGTATCGACTATCGTGTTTGATTCATCGGTAATAAATGTGCAGAGTAGCTCAGTAGAGCTAGATGCCTGTTTCATCTCGGGGACATATGGCATAAGAGTTTTGAGAATATCCCCGGAAAAATGGAACTTTATATTATCGGGTTTATTGTGAAATTCCTCAGTGATAAAATTATAACTGTACGATCCATTTCCAGTAAGAACAAATTCCGGCGCAACGAGCTCCATCTCATTGAGATAGAACATATCAAAATCCTGAAAAAACTGGATTGCAAATGAATTAAACGCAGTATTATAGAACGCCCCATTCTCAATAGATACATCACACAACACATGAGGAGCATTGAGATGTCCAGATGCGGTCAGCGCATAACTTGCCTTTCCTAACAAGGGAATGTCTTGTAAAAAATTTTCTAACAATATATCTTCTTCTGAGGCACTAAGTTCAAAATTGCCTTCAGCAAAGTAGAGACTGGCATTTCCTTTCAGGAGGGATTGAGAATTTTGTACATGAATGTTATTGAGAGCCACTTTGGATGAATCTGTTTGTATATCTAATTCCACATTAATGGGATTAATATTCTTACTGAAACTGAATTCCTCCAACTCCAGATTGCCTTTCCCGGGTATTTTTTGGGAGCTGTCAAATGTAAAATCAGCATTCAGCACACCGCTTAATTGAGCATCTGTTTCAAAAAGAGGGAAGAGATTATTTAACTGGTTGATGTACAAGGAATCAATCGACAAATTTCCGGAATATTGAATGTCTTTTTGATTCAAATTAATGATTGCATCAGTATAAATATTATTATTAACTCGCAAACCTAACGCAATTTGGTCATCCTCAGAAAGTGTCGAATTAAAGGCAAAATTAAGAGGTTCATTATGTATTTGAAGTGTATCTGATTTTATCATAAGAAAGCCCGTTTTTCCTGTGAAAGTAACAGGAACTTCACCGGAAATAAGAATTGCTCCTTTTACTGAAGAATTGATATGATCAGCAAAATTGAATCTTCCTTCAGGTGTTATAATCCCATCTTTCCATTTGAGCTGAAATTGGGCATTCACATGCGGATCAAGGGAGTTCAAGAAAGGGATTTCCGTTCGCAATATTTTTGTCAGTGCAATGTCATTTGCAGATAATTCGGTATTTACAAAAGGAGTTTTCGAAAAAATATTAAAATCTCCCTTTAATATCAATGAACGATTACTGTTTTGCAGATCAAATATTGCTTTTTTATTCTCATAAGAAATACTTCCGAACAATTCAGGAAGTTGAAAAATATCATTCAATATTATTAGTTGAGCAAGAGATGCATGAATTTTCGGGTTCTTGGCATCGCTGGAAACCTTAACCTCTACATCAGATTGGAGTGTAAGATCAGCGATTGAATATGTGAATTTATCTGACTTTAAAGTTAAATCCAAATTGCTCTCTGATAGTTTATTTTCATTTACTGAAATATTTCCAAAAAAATCCACCCGATTAGAATCAACTTCAAAATTACCATTCGTAATTTTTGCGAATTGATCACTGTAAATTAGCTCAGATGATAGATTGCCGAATTCAAAAGAATCATAAAAAAACCTTTCTCCGATAACTTTAATGTCGATTACTGGCGTTGTATAGTTACCGCTCAGCAGCACACGCAGATCAATACTGCCCGACAAATTTTCATCAAGGGAAACTAAGTCAAGATCGTCTATTTGAAAAGAAATATTCACATCCGAAATTTTGCTTAAATAATTCGATATATATCCATCGCATAATATCACATTACTATTCCATATAATTCTGGCATTTTTTCCAATTTTGAGAGAATCTGGGTCAAGCAATAATGTCACTTCTTTTAAAGAAATATTTTCTTCATGGAAAGTGCTTTCAATATTACTAATACAAACAATTCCCTTTGAGATTTCAGACAAAGTAGTTTCAAGCTCTGCATTGATTGTTGAACTTATCAGGGCAGCATTTTTTGTGCTGATCCGCGGCACATCGTAATCCTTGAACATAATTGTAAAGTGATTGGACTGTTTCGAATAGGTTCCATCAAGCTCTATCAAACCTTCCTTTTCAGTTTGCTCTGCAGACATTTTTATTTGCCACTCTTTATCCTGCTGCTTTTGAAGATTCATATCAATTTTCTCCAGATTTTCTGAAAAGACAATTCCCCCATTACTGTTAACGCTCACTTTCCCATTTATGATTGAGATATAATTAAAACGAGTGAGTGTTTTTTCTAACGCTTCAATGTCAACAATCAGTTTTGTCTCCTCTTCATTGTATAAGGCATTATATATGATCTCCGGCGAAAAACAACGAATTTCTTTCAATGCTTGTGCGAATTGGAACTTATGCAGGAGCAGCTGCCAGAAAGAATAATGAATATATAGTTGTTTTGCCTTGAATGTATAATCACCTTCCTTATGGGTGATTTCTATATCTGATATTTGAAGTATTTTTGATGTGATATTTAATGCTGAGAAGCTTATGGTCGCATTCAGTTCTCTCCCAATTGTTTTTGTAAGTCGGTTTTTTATATAGCTGTTCACGTCGAACAGATAGGTCATTCCCCAGAAAAAAAGGTTTATCATAATGATGATAAGGACAACTATCAGCAACCATTTTCTTTTTCTCATTGGTAAATAATTTTCTTGCTACTTAAGAGTCCACTCTAAAAAGTTCAATTTAAGAAAGCGAGAAACCGTTGAAACGGTTAATACTTTTTTTTGTTTCATTAACCACCAACTTAAGTTAGCGGTTAATAAGAAGATATGCACTTTTAACCGATTCATCGGTTTCCAAATATTTGAAAAATTTTCTAACATATTTTAAATCACAACCTTTTTAGACTAAGCTCTACTTACTTATTGCTTAGCTTATGAAGCTTACCGTACTCTAAATTATACACTTCATCAGCCCGTTTTGCAAGTTCTTGGTTATGGGTTACCAGAAGCACTGTAGTGTCAAAGCGTTCGTTCAAGCTCCATAGAAGGTCGGTCAACTCATTGCTATGGATGGAATCCAGGTTGCCTGTGGGTTCATCGGCGAGTACAATATCAGGATTATTTATCAGCGCTCTTGCTACAGCGACTCTCTGCTGCTCCCCACCACTCAACTGGTGCGGGTAATGATATCTTCTTTCAATAAGATCAAGCGACTTTAACAATTCCTCGGAAGCCATAATACTCTCTTTATATGATTTTCCGCAGATCATTTTGGGCATTGCCACATTTTCTACAGTTGTGAGTTCCGGAAGCAAATGATGGAATTGAAATACAAAACCGATATTCATATTACGAAAATGTGCCAGATCACTCTCATTAAAAGACCGTATGTTTTTTTCTTTGAAAATTATATTTCCGGAATCCGGCTGATCGAGGGTGCCTAAGATGTGAAGCAAGGTACTTTTCCCGCTGCCTGATAATCCGGTTATGGATACTATTGATCCTTCCTTCATAACGAAATCAAGATCATCGAGAACTGTTAAACGAGTTCTTTCGGTGCCCTCGAAATAACTTTTTGTGATATGCTGTGCCTGTAAGATCATTTGACCTCTCTATTTTTTTGAGATTCGAATAATTGATACTGCCTGAAGTTGCGAAATTTTCCGTAATGGAAAGTAGGATGACAGCGCAATTATTACTCCTGCAACAAGAATTATAGAAATAAAATCTATAGGTTGATTTTCTACTACGAGATGCTCGATCAGGTAAACATCGCTTTCGATTTTGATTATATCAGTATGGGTCAGCAGCAGGGAGATGAGCAAGCCAAAAATCAACCCAAGCACAATGCCTGTAAATCCGATTATCATATTCCTTGAGAAAAATATCTTTTTCAGATCCCTGTTCGTTGTACCGAGGGCTTTTAGAATGCCTATCTCTTTTCTTTTATCGAGGATATGCATTGAAAGCACACTGGTCAATCCAAAGCCGGCAACCAATACGATGAGAGCAATGATGATAAAGATCACCCACTTCTCGAGCTTCAGCAGACTGAATAGATTTTTATTAAGACTTATCCAGTTGCTCACATTATAAGGATAAGAAAGCTTTTGTTGAATATGCGACGCTATTACATCAGCTTCCTCGATATATTCCTTTTGCAGTTTTACGGAAATTCCTGAATATTGACCTGAAACGGAAAGGAATTCCTGGGCAGTATTCATCGGCAAAAGCACAAGTGAATTGTCAAATTCGAACATTCCAGAAGAAAAAATTCCCGAAACTTCAACTTCAATAGACGAGGGTATCATCCCTGCAAAAGTGACATCTGCATTCATTGGGGTGATCAGCTTTATCGTATCACCGACTAAAACCCGAAGCCGTTTGGCGATATTTTTTCCAATAACTGTAAAATCACCTTCCTGTTTATAAGCACCTTCGTCAATAAACCGTCCAATATCAGAAGTTTCTATCTCTTTTCCAAAATCAACTCCTCTCACAATAACTCCTGCAATATCAGCATCTCTCAATGCCATTCCTTCAGTGTATAAGAAAGGTGCATATGCCTGTACCGCTTCAAGAGTATCCAGCATTGATGCGACCCCTTGATATTCTTCATCATCAATAGTTTCACTGCCAAATTTAAGAATGTATATATGAGAATTCACTCCTAATATGATCTCTTTCATTGTATCATAGTAACCGCTGAATAGGGCGAGAGATACTGTTAATGCGATCACCCCGATCGTTATGCCGGCAATTGAAACGAGTGAGCTAAAGGAAAAAAAGTCCCTCTTACCCTTTATGCTGAAAAATTTCTTTAGAAAGAATCTTTGAAAATCCATTTAAGTTTTAAAAAGAGGAAGTCAAAGCTTCCTCTTTCTCAGTTTATAAAAGTTATGTATTTTATTGGGTGACGGGGATACCTTTGAAAGACACCTTAAAATCACGATTCACCGAATCCCACAAGCCAAGGTTGAGAAGTGTAATGACCTCGATCGGACTCTTAATATCCTTAAAGATCAATTTTGCCTTTGTGGGTACATCCTGCACAAGATTATGCGTAAGGTTCCGGGTTTCTGTTTTGTTTGCGAATTCAAGATTTGATGGCATATATTCATTACCTTCAGCATCATATGCTTTGGTGTTATTTTTGATGATCGTGAGTTCGCGTTCGGAAATCATATTTGTTATAGATAATGTTATGGTTAGTGTCTGTTGAGTATACTCGCATTCTGTTATCTGAATTCTGTAATCGTTGAACTCGATCACAAAAGGTTCATCACTTTTCGGAACTACTTCCTGCGTTTGTTCCTGCAACACAGGCATGGTCTTTTTCTCCACCATTATATAGTTGAAAACAGTATTTGTGGGAGAAACATAGACTGTATCCATGATCTCTTTATAACCTTCTGCCATAAGAAATATGACATATTCTCCGGGAAGCAGATTGCCTTTCGATTGCTCCCAAGTTAACCCGTTCACTATGATCCGGGCATCTTTCGGCTCGACATTGATCGTTACATCAACATCTTCAAACGTTGCCAGGCGCACATAATAGGTTGTTCCTATCTTCAAACCACCCTTTGGCACATCGACTGTCAAAGGAACAAAACGGGATGACTGGAAAGTGATATTGTCTTCTCTTGAAGACACATAAAAGTAGAATTCATCTTCGTCAATGTTCTCTTTTTTATAGACTTTCTGCTTAAGGGAAAGATCGATTGGTTTATCTACTTCCACCTTAATCACAGAGCAGTAATTCATATCCATATCAGTAATTGGTTCCATTTCTGCTTTGAAATCAGCTGGTAATTTCCTGAATTCTTCCAGCTCAAACCTCATCGCAAAAAGGGAAATCGAAAAAATGAGCGAAAATACAAATACACATAATACTAAAATGCCAAACTTTTTCATTATAAACTCCTTTTAAATTTGCGTTTTTCATATCTTAATGATGTGTTTATTTTGTCAATAATAAGTATAATATTTATTAATCTCTTTTTTTAATAAGGATAAAAAATAATCTCTCATCATCTTTTTCAGCTACTACAACGAATCCATTTTTTTTTGCTGCTATCTTGATATCATGAACAGGGGGTAAAAAATCATCCTTTACTGCTTTGTGTTTTCGAGCATGCATTTCATTGATCTGGGTACGGGAATCCGAATGAGCAATAAGTAAAGTTCCGTCCCGATCTAATAAGTCAAAGCATTTCTGAATAAATTTTTCTTTATCCTCGAAATGCGGGAAGCATGAATAGCATATAATTGAGTCAAAGAGTTCTTTTGTAGCAATTTCAAAAAAATTCCTGATTACAAAACTCACATTTGTGTATTCTTTTTGAGGAAATTTCTCCTTTGCCTTCTTAATCATATTTTCCGCATAATCAAGAGCAGTTATCCTGCCCGTATTTCCGATTCTCTGTAATATATGCGGAATAAGAATTCCTGTCCCTGTGCCAACATCAAGGACACGATCTCCTCTTTTCAAAGGTAAAATCTCAAAAATCTCTTCCAGTTTTGCTTCATCATGTTTACAAAGCTTATCCCATGCAGTTGCATTGTGCTCAAAAAAATCTTTTCTTCTATGATGTCTTGAACTCATAAATGTACAAAAAGGCTTTATAAAATTCCAATTGAATGAAGAAGGGATTTGAATAGAGTATTGATTTTTTCTTCATTATCTTTTTATGAAATTGCTCTTTCGGGATATCATAATCAGGCAGATCGTCAGTTGCACGCCTGTTGTCAAAAAAGAGATTATCCTTGATTTCAAAATTTTGCGGTACTTTATGCATTGCAAGAGAGGTTTGATAACAATAGTAATCCGGGGAATCATATTTTTCATTTTGCCCGGACGTTACAACGATGTTCCCAATCAAGCTGCCGGACTTGGTATCTTCATTTGATTTCGTGATTGAAATTCCACAAGCACCTACATTATAAATAATATTATTGCTGATATAAGCCCTGGGATTACCTTTGCCTGCATCCCAAAATGCGATCCCCCACGTGACCATATCTTCAACAATATTATTTTCAACATCACAATCAGCATCGACAAAAATACCTATCCCTTTCCAGTATCGCGCAATGTAATTATACTTGATTTTTGCCCGGGCATTCCAGGTTACACCAATAGCAACACCCCTTCCGCCTTCTGGCAAACGTCCCTTTGATTTATCTACACCATCGATTTTATTTCCTATGATCTCCGCGTACGCATCTCTATACAGCGCAATACCATCCCATGAATTTCTCAGAATCTCGTTTCCGATAATTGTCATATGAGAATTTTCCCGTCCGCAAATTCCCATTACACCTGAAATATGTTTCGAGATCAACAATGAATCACCAAGATTATCTCGAATTGTACTATTTCTAATTGCAATATCACTATTTGAGACTACGATCGCTGCATCGGTTGCCATCTGTGCTGTATCACGAATTGTACCGGTAATCGTAAGATTTTCAAGAACTCCATTTTGTAGATCCTTGATATAAATACCATATCCGGCATGTGTATGAATAATTGCGGACCTGTCACTCGGTCCGATTATTGAAACATTTTTCCCAGAAATTGTAATCCCTCTCGTGGCAGAAATTGCTGTATTGGGATCCTGGCAGTTACCACATGTTTGGTCGATAAAATATTCAGGGGTGAGATGATAATCACCGGATTCCAAAATTACTCTAATATTTTTTTGAGGTTGCGAAAATAATTCTTCAAGTGCTTCACTATCTGTAATGATATATGTGTTTCGTTTAGTGGTACAGCTTGCGAGGAGCCCAATCATTAGAAGCAAGACTATACACTTCTTCATAGTGTTTACCTCAATCCTTCTAAAAATTGATAAACTTTAAAATCTGAAAAGGCATAAGCTTTTCTGATCTTATGAAAACAATTATGAATTTTGACGAGTATATTCTGTGTGTCCATCTTCCTGGAAGTGGTCATCAAAGTAATTGTCTGAGTAACTTCAAAAAGAATGAAAAACTCGTCAAAAGCTTCTTTTTTAAACCAGAGAGTGCCATCAAACCTGTTAAACTCAAGCAGCTCTCTTACTTCTTCAATTTCAAAAAGTTTTTCGATGAAAGAGTAGCAGATTTCAGTTTCAAAATGCTTCCACAATTCCTGTTCCGAGATAAGGAACTTGATCAATCTTGTATAGACACTCCCAAGATCCGACTGAGTATAGACATTGATCTTGTCAATGATTTGATCGTCTAAACCGTATTCTTCAATGAAGCTTCTGCCTATCCGTCTTAGGACAAGCCATATATAGAGAACATAGAACTGGTCGTGGCTGATGTTGAATTTTTCATCAAGAAGAGAGATGGTTTTCAGGGCATCATGTCTGAACATTTCAATCATATCATTTACTTTAAAAGGTTTCTCAACCTTTGAACTGACCGAGTGCAAAAAAATTGAAAATTTATTCAAAATTTTATCAAGCATTGATTTGTCATCTGATACTGAGAATATCTTTAGGAAGGTATCTTCTGAAACAAGTGAATCAAAGCTCTCGTACATTGCTTTGTGCATGTTCCTTTTCCGTTCCTTTTCCAAATTTTTTACTCCCCCACCCTGAAGATAGGAAGACAATTTTTTATACGATTCATTATTGTCATCATGAACTATTCGGAAATCCATAAACACTGCATATTTGAAAGCCCCAAGTTCTAGAAAAAGTCCATATTCGCGCAACTCTTTTGCATTTCGAATATATTCTCGATCCTGTATCACATCTCTGAATATGATAAAAATATTTTCCTCGTCCGGGACATCAAAAATTTCTGCAAGATTTTTTCTCAGCCAGGTCGTTTCTCCGCCTCCATCTCTTTCTGCATAGTACGTCCAGTGAATCCATCCCTTTGTATTCTCAAATTTATTATGAAAAATTACAAGTGATTTTTTTTGATCATACTTATTGGAATAGGCAAACACATTTTCATCTGTATTGCCATCATGGTTTGTAAAATCAAAAAGGTGAAAATGTTCAACGTCAGAAAACAAATATCTCTTTCGAAGTAAAGGAAATATCTCTCTCTTATGTCTTTCAATAAAGTCAATGTGCTCCTGCTCTTTCCATTTCGGCTTATAAAATTCCATGCCATACCGTTCGTGAAATCCCTGCACTTGTCCGTGAGCAAACATCGGCAAGCCCGGCATGGTGCTCATCATTATGCATACTCCGAAATATTTATCATCCGAACCAAATTGTGCAACAGCGGTTTCTTCATCCGGATTACTCATGAAATTCACAAAGCGTTTTAAAATTTGGGGATCGAATTCGAGCACGTTTTTGATGGACTGCCGGTAATTAGTGTTTTCTTCCCTTTTCAGCATATTCATAAAGGCACTGTTATAGACGCGGTGCATACCGAGAGAACGAACGAAATAGCCCTCCATCATCCAGAATGCTTCTGCAAGAAGCAGTGTGTCAGAAGCTTCTTTAGCAACTCTTTCAACCACCTCTCTCCAGAATTCTACAGGCATGAATTCATTAAATTTCTGTTTTGACATACTGTATTCTGCCCGGCTTGGGATATCGCCACCTGTTCCCGGTTCGGGGAACCAGAGTCTTTGAAAATGCTTTTTGGAGAGCGTCATTGCGGCATCAAATCGAATTATTGGAAACTGCTGAGAAATTTGCAGTATCTGATTAATTACTGCTTCACGGACTTCTGGTAAAAGGTAGTTCAACTGTGCCGTATCATTCCATGGAAAACTCGTGCCGTCATTTCCATGATATACATAGCGCGTTTTCCCATCCCGATGATCGATATATTTGAAAACGACTGCTGCATCGGCATGATCATAATAATGATCTTCAAGGTATATTTCCACGTTGGGATGATCTGATAAATTTTCTCCGTTAAAAGTGTAGGATGGAAAGGGTGAATGTGAACTTTGAATGAACCAGTCAGGATGCTCGTACATCCAATCCGAATCAATTGCCATATGATTTGGCACCATATCGCAGCCAAGTCTGATACCATATTTCCAAGCTCTTTCAGATAAAATATGCAGGGATTCTTCCCCTCCAAGAGAATGGGCAATCTGATAGCATTTCAAAGAATATGCAGAAGCAAGTGCGTCAGTGTTTCCCATGAGATGCTTTATACGTTGGGATGCTCGACTGCGTTCCCAAATACCGATGAGCCACAATCCCGTAAAACCGCTTTGTGCAAGAAGGTACAGCTCTTCATCTGGTATCTGATCAAGTTTTGTAATATCCCGCTTGTACCTTTCACTTAACTGATCAAGCCACACAAAAATATTTTTTGCCAGAAGTACAAGCGAAGGCATCCAATCTCTATCAGGAGAGAATCTCTCGGGTTCTTCCCATTCAGATATAAAGGAGTATAACTTACTTTCACCCGGACCTGTAAAGCCCCATTTTTCTTCTTCTTTGAGAAGATCTAAAGCTTTCAATAATATCGTTTTCTGATCACCTAAATATTCAGTCCAATTTTCATTAATATATTCAAGCTGCCTCTTGAGAGAGTTCGGTGCATGTTTTATTGGTTTCAGGATAAAATCGAATATTATTTCCTTGTCAGTTCCAAAATATTTTCTTGCGTTAGTAAAAATTACCTCATCACTTTTTGGTTCATCAATTTCATACAGATCTTTATAATTCCTCATAATTGGGTTTTGATCGAAGAAATAGTATTTAAGCAATTCTCCAAAGTTTTCTTGAACTTTACCAACGGTATGTTCTATATTTTTTTTTAGATACCAATCAAATATATTTTGGTAAATATCCCCAAGTAACATCATTCCAAATAATTCACCTGCCTTTGCAGCTTTATCAGGATGTTGGGACACATTCCTTTTCAGGTTCATTTGGTATACAACTGTTCTGAGAATTGAGAAGTTGTCCGTTGATAAACGATCAATCACGTTAATCACCGGAAGCTCTTTCAAATAGTCTTTGGCTTTGTTACTCAAGCACAAACCTCTCATTGAATTCTCCGTTTCAGTCTTTAAAAAAAACTATCACATCCTAAAATTTTTGGTAATTTTTTATATTGAAATCATCTTGTCAACTGTTATACGGTAATTTATCCTCCTTTCCATCAAAGTTGAGAATACTTGACACCATTCGCATAATATCGGGAAAGAAATATATGAAAAAATTTTATCTGCTCCTCGTGCTTATGCTTTGCATTATTCCAAGATTTGCCCTTGCACAAGAGGACCCAGATACCACGGCTATTTCTCTTGATTCTCTTGACTATTCAGCGAGAAAGATTATATATAATATTGATAAAGAACAGATAAAACTCATAGAAAAAGCATTCATAAGATATCATAATTCCTATATTAATTCCGACTCGATGAATATTGATCTTGATAAGAAAATTGCACTTTCTCAGGGGGAATCTGAGCTCTTTGACGGGGAGCAAAAGATATATGGCTCAACAATTTATTATAATATTGAGTCCGAAGAGGGATTGCTTTTTGATGGGAGGACGAAATTTGAAGATGGTTATTATGCTGGTACTAAGATCCGAAAAGTTGGAAAGGATGTCTTAGACATCGACAATGCAAAGTTCACGACTTGTGAGGATGAATCCCAGTATTTCATTTTCAGTCCGAAATTCCGAGTTTTCCTTAATGAGAAAATCGTTGCCAAGCCCGTTGTTCTATATATTAATTATTTTCCAATCCTTGTGCTTCCATTTGCGACCTTTCCGATCAACCAGGAAAGAAGATCTGGATTTCTGCTGCCTGAGCCGGGCTTCAACAATACTGAAGGAAAATTTCTGAAAGATATAGCATATTTCCTCTCTTTGAGCGATTATGCGGATATACTTTTTTCGATTGACCTCATGGAGTTAACGGGAATTGAATTCAGGTATAGGGCTCGCTATATTAAAAGATATATTCTTGAGGGTAAGATCGATTCGCGCTTTCTTTATTACCATGAGCAACTTAATGATAATTACCGATTGCGATGGTCAATCGACGCGTATCACAAACAAATATTGTCTCCATACAGCGATCTGAGTCTGAAGGCGGATTTTGTGAGCGATGCCGACATTCGTAAAACCAGTGATGATCAGGAAACACGAATGGATCAGTCACTTCATTCGTGGATTTATTATTCCTATGCTAAAAACAAGAAAACGTTCAACACCACCCTTGATTATAAGAAAGATCTCATTGATAAAGATCAGACCTATTACTCAAAAATATTTTATTCAACAAGTAATTCCACTTTCAAGTTAACGGGCTATTGTGATTTCCGTGCTTATACATACCCCCAAAAGACTGATAATATGACCTTGAAACTTCCCTCGATCTCATTCAGACTATACCAAATGAACCTAGCAAAAATGCTTAATAAAAAAGCATCAGAATCATCAATATTAAATAAAATCAAATTTTCCTATAATAATATATTTTTGCATTATGGCACATTGGACACGGATGACCCAACTCTTGCACAGCTGCTCTACAAAGACACCTATGATTCGCTTGGCAATTATATCTCAGAGCATCGAGAAGGGATCAAGCATTATTTTTCTTTGAGATATAATCACTATCTTTTTAAATATTTTAAATTTCAGCAAACCTTTAATTATAACGAGATATGGGAAGATAAAGATAAAAACAACAAAAAGTTTGTCCGCGGGTATGACTACAACAGTACAACAAGTATTTCTACTAATATTTACGGAGTATTCACCTTTCCTAAAGGCAGACTTAAAGCCCTTCGACATATTATCTCCCCAAGTATTTCTTATACGATGCATCCTGATTTTTCTTCTAACGATAGATTCGATAACTTCTCTTCGATCTCCATTTCAAAAGCTACTCGATCTGAAAAAATTTCATTCGGACTTACGAACAAACTGCAGACAAAGGTCATCGACAAAGAAGGAAAACCCAAAAAACTCAATGACCTTTTTACATGGAAAACTTCTTTGAGTTACGATTTCCAAAAAAAACCGAAAGGATTCAGCACACTTACCCACAGTTTAACAACTATGCCATTCAATGTAGCTTTCGGTTCAACGACCCTGAATTTCTCCAATAATTTCAAAGGCGTTCAAGATTTTTACACAATGAATCTGACAAATTACGAACTATCAGCTACATTATCTTTGAAAGGAAATTTAGATTATATGAATTATTATCCCGTGAAGCCGACTTTCAAAATGAAAGGCATCAGCACTGATGAAGAGTGCTGTAATGGTTCCAAGAAACTGGAAACCAAGCCATGGGATATTACTTCATCCTTTACATATAAAAAAAATACTACAACAGGTTACTACAGTTCCGGGTTGCACAACACGCTTCATGTCAACCTGACAAAGAACTGGAATCTTACTTACTCGAATTATTATAACTTTAAAGAGAAAGAGCTCATTAGCCAGAGCATTGATGTATATCGTGACCTTCATTGCTGGCAGCTTAAGTTCAGTTGGGATAAATCCGGCACGTATTGGTCATACCGGCTCGAAATACAAGTTAAGAAACTTCCCGATTTGAAATTCCTTCAAACAGATAGTAAATCATATTATTAGTATCTTATCAATAAAATTCGTGTAATTTTGGGCAGAAAATTTTTACTATGCCTAAAATTGCTTTTAGAAAGGCTATTTAAATGATTAATTACAAATTTATAATTTCTAATAAAATTTCAAATTTCCAATACCAAATATAAAAAGATTAGTCATCAGAGATTTTGTTTTGGTATGTTTTGACATTAGTCCCGACAGGTCGGGAGGATTTAGAAATTATTTGCTTTATTACTTATTAATGTTTATGTTTGGTTCTGGTTTGCCCAGGTTAGGATACCTCATGAAAAACATCATTCTTATTGGAATCATTTCCCTTCTTATAATGATAAGTTGCGGTGAGAATAATATTTACCATCCAACTCCAGACCCATCAGTTGATAGTGTTTCCTACGGAACGGAGGCGACCTTTGATATTATGACGTGGAATATTCAAAATTATCCCAAATTCGCTACAACGACAAATAATCTTGTCTCCCGAATAATTGAATCCCTGAAAATTGATCTTATCGCACTTCAGGAGATTGAATCAAATGCTTATTTCCAATTACTTATAGACAGTCTTCCGGGATGGAATGGCATCCGCTCAACAACTGCCCACGGCGGTGAAGATCTGCTTGTCGCCTACATATATAATACCTCATCAATTTCTTTTCAAAACAGTTATGAAATCTACGAGAATAACTCTATTGCTTTCCCGCGGGCACCCTTTGTTATTGAATGTACATGGAAAGGCATATCTGTCGTTGTGATAAACAACCACCTTAAATGCTGCGGTAATGGAATCATTGAAGATGATGAATGGGATGAAGAAAAAAGGCGACAGGCAGCAAGTGAAAGCCTTCAGGTTTTTATCGACAGCACATATCCTTCAGATAGAGTGATCGTTTTAGGCGATCTTAACGACAAAATTAACGATCCTCAGTATCAGAATGTATTCTGGAATTTTATCGAAGATGACCTTGATTATAGCTTCGTTGATATGAGTATTGCTGAAGGTTCAAATTTCTGGTGGTCCTGGGGAGATGGCTCCAGTCATATGGACCATATTCTCGTTACGAACGAACTTTTCACAAATATACTGGATGTGCAAACATTACGCCTTCAGGATTCTTTTGATGGTGGTTGGAATGAATATAATCTCTATATTTCTGATCATGTTCCAGTTGCGATGCAGTTAGATTTTACGAAATAAAAAATGGGAAGAACTCGAGAGTTCTTCCCACAATTATATCAACAATTTAATATTATTCTTCTGAAGGTTCCTCTTCTTTAGTTACCTTCTTAATCTCAGATGCTTTTTCCTCTTTTTGTCGCCTATGATCTTTGATTTTCTCCAGATGATCCTGCACAAAAGCATTCACTTCTTCTTCATCTCTGCCAAAGAAATACGTCTTGACGCTGAAGATCAATCTTCTATTCTCTTTATCAGCTTCAATCACTTTTACCGGGATCACTTCATTCTTATCAAATGCCAGCTCCGGCTCTTCCAATCCGGGAATACCAAGATGCGAAGTTGGGATAAATCCTTCAATTTCCGAATCTTTATCTGCGAGCACAAGTGCCCCTTTGGAAATTATTTTGATCACCTCGATCTCATGTTCTGAGTTTATAGGGAAACGCTCTTCAATCTTCTCCCATGGATCATCGTGAAGCTGCTTTAGTCCAAGTGCAATCCTCTGCATGACCTTATCAATAGAAAGCACGACAGCAGTTACTTCCTGTCCTTTTTTCAGTATTTCGCTGGGATGCATGATGCGCCTTGTCCAGGAGAGGTCAGAAATATGGATAAGCCCATCTATATCTTTTTCGACTTCCATAAAAGCGCCGAAATTTGTAATATTTTTAATCTTGCCTGTTACAGTTGATCCGACAGGATGCGTCACACCAATAGTCAACCAAGGATTGGGTTCAACCTGCTTTAATCCAAGAGAAATGCGGTGCTCTTCCTTATCAACATTTAGCACAATAGCATTGACGGCATCAGCAACCTTCAGTATCTGCTTCGGGTGAGTGATTTGCTTCGTCCATGACATTTCAGAAATATGAATCAAGCCCTCAACACCTTTTTCAAGCTCCACGAAAGCTCCATAGTTTGTGATGTTCGTCACTTTGCCTTCAACCTTTGAACCTTCGGGATATTTTATCTCAATATTTTTCCATGGGTGAGGAACAAGTTGCTTGAGACCCAAAGAAACTTTTTCACTATCCTTATTAAAATCAAGGACTTTAATTTTTATTTTATCTCCAATATTCAACATATCAGACGGATGTGTTATATGTCCCCATGACATGTCTGAAATGTGAAGCAAACCATCAATTCCACCAAGATCGACAAAAACACCATACTCCATGATATTTTTTACAATACCGTCAATTTCTGCATCTATATGAAGCTTCTTCATGAGATCTTCTTTTTTCTTTTCGAATTCTTCTTCAATCACGATTTTTCTGGAGATTACGATATTTTCTTTTTCGCGGTTATAATTAATGATCCTGAAATCCAGTTCTTTACCAACAAAATGATCGAGATTGGGTAAAGTTTTTGTTGAGACTTGAGAGGCTGGAAGAAATGTATTTATACCCTTAACATCAACAATGAGTCCACCTTTTACTCTTTTAACAACAGTACCTGTTACAATTTCAGCAGTCTTTGATTTTTCTTCAAGCTCCTTCCATGTTTTTTGAATGTCTGCTCTTTTCTTTGAGAGGAAGGGTCTGCCGTTTCTGCCCTCGCGATTGATGATATACACAAAGACTTTATCACCGACATTGACCTCCCCATTCTCATCAAATTCACTAATGGGCACAACACCCTCTGCTTTAAAACCAATATCAATTAATACTTCTGTCTGATCAACTCGAATAATATTACCTTCAACAATATTTCCCGAACGAACAGTCTCCATTGTCTCTTCGTACATCTTGATTTGATTCTCAAGAGATGTCATGTCCTCAGTTTTTACTTCTTCCTTTTTTTTCTTAGATTTTTTTTCTTTCTTCTCTTCTTTTTTAATCTCAGGCTCGGGAACTTCTGGTTCTGATTGTTCTTTTACATCTTTGGATTTTTCTTCAGCTTCGGCCGGAACTTTTTCACTAATTTCCTCTTCAACAACGACTTCTGGAACATCTTCGGGTTTTTCATCTTTGGGAGTTTCTTCCGGTTCTTCTGGTTTGTCTGGTTCTTCTTTAGCAACTTCCTCTTGAACTTGTTCAATAGAAACCTCTTCTACTTCAACAGTTTCCACAACCTCTTCATCTACTTCCTCAGTAATTTCGTCTTTCTTTTTCTCCTCAACCGTCTCTTCTTTTACCTCTTCTTTGATTTCTTCTTTTCCTACAGTTTCTTCAACTGCTTTTGTTTTGTTTTCTTCTTTTTTTTCTACCTTAGAAATTTCTTCTTCCTTAGTTTTAGCTTGTACGTTATCAGCCATTTTTCCTCCACGATGAGGAAGCCTACTTTGTAAGTTTGCAACAAATAGACCCTCTTATTTCGTTTCATTGATTTTTTTTATTTTTTCTTTCACACTGTTTATTATCCAATTAGGTGTCGAAGCACCTGCAGTGACTCCAACATTGTCAACATTCTTAAACCACACATTTTTCAACTCATCATCTGTTTCGATATGAAATGTCCTGCAACCTTCTGCACGAGCTATCTCTGCAAGGCGTGTCGTATTTGCGCTATTTTTCCCGCCAATGACGATCATGATGTCAACTTTCTGTGCTAAATTTCTTGTAGACTCCTGCCGAAGCATGGTCGCATTACATATTGTTTTCACCACATGCAGCTCTTCACAGAGATTAATAAGCTTCTTCGCGAGACGCTCGAACTTCTCTTCACTTTGAGTGGTTTGTGCAATCAGGGCGACTTTTCCCTTTGTGGGTTTTGGAAATTCTATATCAGGATTTGTAACCACAACTGCCGAATCATCAATATAGCTGAGCAATGCTTCAACCTCAGGATGATTAATTTCCCCAAGAATATATAATTGATATCCATCTCCAGTTAATTTCTGAGCGTATTCCTGAGCTTTCTTTACAAATGGGCAGGTCGCATCTACAATATTCTTACCTTGTTCTAGAAGTTTTTTATAATTATCAGCAGTTATTCCATGGGAACGAATTATAATTGTTTCTTCAGATATATCATTTATATCATCAACAGACTGGATCCCCTTTTTTCTCAATAATTCGACCATCTGCGGATTATGTATTATTGGACCAAAGGTAACTGTTTTATTGTGATTTTGAGCAGTTTCAGTTGCAATTTGTATCGCTCGTTTTACCCCAAAACAGAATCCCGAATGCTTGGCAGTCTCAATTTTCATCTGATGTACCGTTGATCCTGTTTAAAATAATAGTTGCTAACTGTCTATATTCACCCTCTTTAACCATGGATTTATATTCATCTGCATAAAGTGGTTTCCTGAATACAAAATAAAGATGCTTCTTCCTAAAAAAACAAGCCCAAAGATCATTAGCATTTTCAATATGAACTGGATAAATGGGCGCATTGGTTTCCCATGCAAGCTTTGCAATACCGGGTTTTGCAGTGAACGACTTCCTGCTTCCTTCAGGAAAGATCATGATATTATTTTTATCCTCTAAAAGCTTAATAAATTTCTGAATCGTACCGCGAGTAAAGCCAGCACGACGAACGGGGATTGCGTTTAAATAACCGATCAGCGCTCCAAATGTTTTATTTTTAAAAAGTTCTGATTTTGCCATGAAATAGCATTCAAATGGAAGGATCGACGCAAGAAAAGCTGGATCTAAAGCACTTTGATGATTCGCACAGATGATGCACCCTTTCTTGAAGCGGATCTCTTTCATTCCCGTGATCTTAAGATTCCAAAGAAAGTGCATTAGTGTTTTGACAAATGTAATAGTAAGTCTATAAAAAAATTTCATTTTTTAATTAAGCCAAAAATTTTATTAACCTGCTGTTGAATACTCAGGTTAGTTGTGTCTATCTCGATCGCATCTTCAGCTTTTTTGAGAGGAGCAATTTTTCTTGTGCTGTCTCTTTTATCACGAAATGCAAGTTCCTCTTTGATCTCAATAAGCGTTTTCGTGCCAAGTCCTTTTTGTTGATTTTCTGCCCAGCGGCGTTTTGCGCGCTCTTCAATTGATGCGACAAGGAAAAATTTAAAATCTGCATTAGGAAATACAACCGTACCGATATCTCGCCCATCCATCACAATTGACTGTTTTTCCGACATTTTTCTTTGCAACTCGACCATTCGCTTTCTAATTAAACCTTCGGCTGCAATAGTTGATGAATAGTTTGTTATTTCCGGTTCCCGTATCTTCTTAGAAACATCTACGCCATTAAGAATGATCGTGTTTTCACTCCTGTCACGCGAAGGCACTATTTCAATACTAATTCCTAACAAGACTTTTCTCAGTAATTTTTTATCATCAAAATCTATTTCGTTCTGCAACAAAAATAGTGCAACTGCACGATACATTGCTCCTGAATCCACATAAATACAATTCAACTTTTTTGCGAGCTGCTTTGCAGTAGTGCTTTTCCCTGAACTTGCAGGACCATCAATTGCCACAATTATTTTTTTCATTTTCATATATAGTTTGGCATAAAATCAAATAGAATACATTTTCGTCAATTTTTAACGCTTCTGAAGTTCAAAATAATTGACACAAAATTGGAGGGGGTCGGTAAATCAAAACAATAAATTTTGAAAAGATATAATGAATCATTTTATAATATTTGCAATATCCTTCGTATCAGTTTTCTTGCTGACCTTTCTAGTCAGAAGAGTTGCGGTCGAGCTCAATTTTATTGATAAGCCGGAAGAAAGAAAATTTCATAAAACCCCGACTCCGCTCATGGGTGGGCTTGCAATATTAATTGGAATGATTTGCACTTTTTTCCTTTCATTCTTTATTTGTATAAACCTGATACCACCTGTTCAAAATGTTCTTTATTTTTTCATTGGACTCTTCCTGGTTTGCGTTCTTGGTCTATGGGATGACTTTCGTGGCATGACTCCCTATGTTAAATTTTCTGCACAATTTATAATAGCTCTAATCCTGATAATTGGAAACGATTATACCACACTGGTCGGTCCATGGTTTGTAACTGTGCCGATTTTAGTTACTTGGATGGTTGGCTTGATGAATGCGCTGAATTTCCTTGATAATATGGATGGAATCACTGCGGGATTAGCTTCGATACTTGGCTTGGGATTTTTTGCTTTGGGTATTCTCACAAGCAATCATTTCATCTCTTTAATTTCAGTAATATTTATTGGAGCAACATTGGGATTCCTTCTACATAATTTCCATCCTGCAAAGATATTTCTCGGTGATGCCGGAAGTATGCTTATTGGATACACACTGTCTTCCCTTGGTATCGTTTTGTTAACCGAACTGCCAAAGAATTTCTCGTTATTCCTCCCAGTTCTCCTGCTTTCATATGCAATTTTTGACATCTCGTTGGTCAGCATCACTCGCAAAAGGGATGGAAGACGGGTATTTCAGGGAGGAAAGGATCATTCAACCCATAGAATTGGTACTGCAACTGGATCCGTGCGCGTAACCGCAGTCATGGTTTATTTAATAAATATATTATTAGTGCTCATTACAGTTATTGTATACGAGACTTCCAGCCAGTGGGTTATTTTAATAACAACAGTTTTATTTGCACTTGTTTTCCTCTTTTTCGGAGGAAAGTTAGATCAAATACCAATATTGATATCACGAAATCAACTACGAATTAAACCTTCTCATGATAGTACGAAATAAACATTTTTTCATATTAATTTTGATTGGAACTTTCCTTCTTTCCTGTACCAATCTTCCCTATAAGAAATCAGTAAAAATTCTCAAAGAAGGAAAATTTTCTGAAGCCGTTCAGGAGCTTGATGCATATATTGAAACCTCAAAACACCCAGCATTTAAAGAAAAAGCAAAAGAACTTCGATCTCAAGCATATTATCAGCTTGGTTTGCAGGAATATAAAATAACAAATTATTTTGAGGCATCTGAGTACTTTTTCCTCGCAAATTCATCTAAAGCGGACTCCCTTCTTGATAACTGTTATTTCGAAATAGCTCAAGTTGCATTGGATGATCTGGATTATCTCAAGGCATCCGACTATCTCTCCTTTATTATTTTTCATCTTCCGGAATCGGAAAAAATGCCGGAAGTACTGTATGCTCAAATCCTTATACAGATAAATTATTCTAAAGATATACATGCCGCGTATGTGACATACCAAATCTTACAAAATATATTTCAACCTTCTAACGCCTTTGCGCAAGCAACAATAATCGTTAATTCGTTTATGCCTTTATTGATCGAGGAAGCACAGGTACAATGGGATAACGAATGGTATGCAGAAGCTTTGGATAAACTTTTTCTCTACCTTGATTACCCCGCAGACTTCATTACAGAGATTAAAAATATGATTGGAAATGTTTACTATACATGGGCTGTTTCATTGCTTCATGATAGAGAGCTGGATAATGTACAGACCTATCTCATTTATGCAGAAGAATATAATCCCCAGCTTGCAGATCAGGTAGATGATAAATTAATTGAGCTCGCATCAATATACATTGCTCGCGGTGATAATCTTCTCTTGGAAAGAGATATTGACAACGCAATAAGTTCATATCAAAAAACTTTGGACATTATCAAAGAATATCAAGTTGCATATAACAAAATAGCTCGCGCTCAAGAATTTGCCCGTAGAATTGCTCAAGCAGCTCAGCTTGTTGAAGAAGGAGATGCACAATTTGATAATGCAGAATATACTGCAGCTTATGACTCGTACTCGGAGGCATATAAATTTGATAGTATCCCACAAATTTATGATAAAATCAACTTAGCTTACACCTGGACAAGAATTTCAAATGATCCTGAACAATATGCCATTGAAATAGTAAAACAGTACAACGATGGAATTATTCCTGACACAATTGATGATTTAGAAAGCACAGCACAAAATAATTATTCACGGCAGGATATCCGCATTACACCATGGCAGGTTTTCCAAACAGCTACCCGAAATAGTTATGAAATCCGTTATACTATTGTAATACCTGATAGAACCTATTTTCTCCGCTGGCTTGTGCGCCTGGAAACAGGAGAAGTGGTTCCTCTCAATGACGCAACAGACGAATTATTGGCATCATGAAAAAAATATTGTTCATCATCATACTTTTTGCTCTTTCACTTCCACTTCATGCAAAAGAGCCAGGCGGATTTGATAGCGATGCTATCTTGCAAAAAAATATTAAATATGGCTGGGATAATGCAACCAATTGGGAAAACTCCAGAAAAGATCTGCAAGAAAATATGGCTGTTTTCAAGCAGTGGGATAACAAAAAACAATCCCATCTCACAAACTGCCTGAAATCAATGATCGCGCCCGGATGGGGTCATTTTTCCACAGGAAATTATCTGAAAGGCGAGATTCTTTTAGGACTGCAAGTCTTATTAGCCGGGAGTGCCTATTATTTTTATAATCAATCACAAGACTATTACGATAAATATAAAAACGCTCATCAGATAGATGAGATCAATCAATACTATATAGATGCGAACTCCTCTTACCGGACATCGGGTATTCTTGTCGGTTTGTGGATAATCGTATGGGGTTACACCGTACTGGATACGATCCAGTCAACAGAGAATTATAATCGCAACCTCTGGTTTACCTTGTATGATGAATACATGAACGGCAAGATATCTGTAACTGCTCAAGGCATACAAATACGTTTTTAGTAATTATGAAAAAGTATTTAATATATTTTATCCTACTTGCGCTATCCGCTACCTTGATCCTATCCTGTTCTCTTAGCAGGAATAATCCCCTGGATCCGATTGGAAATCCGGATGTTTTTGCACCACCGGTTGTTCAGATCGATACACTGAACACAAGCCCTGACCTTATCAAATGGTATGTAGCAGTGACCAAAGAGGATAGTCTAGCCGACGGATATTACATTTATGCCGCTTTCCAAGATAATTATTTCGGGACTTATGACCGGGTGGGAAAAAATATAAGCGCCTTTGACACAACCTTTTCAAAGGATATCGTAAGTCATGATTACGTGTGGTTCAAAATCACATCCTACAATATTTTCGAAAGCGATACATTAGAAGGAAAATTTTCGCAAATCACTCAATAATATGTCTTCATCCATTCTTAACACGCTGAACAAGAAACAGCGGGATGCTGTTCTTGCGACTGAAGGACCGGTGCTGATCCTTGCCGGTGCAGGAAGCGGAAAAACTCGCTGCATAGTACACAGAATTGCCTATCTCATATCAGATAAAAAAGTCAACCCACATAATATTTTGGCAGTCACTTTTACAAATAAAGCTGCAAATGAGATGAAGAAACGTCTGCAGGATCAGTTCAATATAGATATTCGCTACTTATGGGTTGGCACTTTTCACTCGATGTGTGCTCGAATTCTAAGAACCGAATCGCAATACCTGCCCGTCACACAGAATTATACCATTTACGATGACATAGACCAACAGCGTATCATGAAAAATGTGCTCAAAGAGATCAACCTTGCAGAAACGAACTTCCCTGTAAAAAAGATACTTAATATCATATCACAACAAAAAAACAACCTGATCGAATATAATGAATTTTCTATCAATGACTCATATTATGGAAAATATCTGCAGGAAATTTATCAAGCATATCAAAAATATCTCATCAAAAATAATGGCGTTGATTTTGATGATCTGCTTCTTTATGCTGTAAAACTCTTTATGAATCATAAAGACGTGCTGGAACGTTATCAAGACCGATTCAAATATGTGATGATCGACGAGTACCAGGATACTAATTTTGCACAGTACCGCTTTGCCTATTTACTTGCCAAAAAGCATAAAAATATTTGTGTGGTCGGTGATGACGACCAATCAATATATAGCTGGCGTGGTGCAGATATTGGTAACATTCTCTCCTTTGAAGATGATTATGAAAAACCCCAAATCATTCGCATGACGCAAAATTACCGCTCGCCAAAACGTGTACTCTCTGCTGCAAACGAGCTTATTTCACATAATCAGTCCCGCCACAAAAAGGAACTCTGGACAGAAAAAAAGGACGGAAAAAATATTTCATTGTATAATACTAACAATGAACGCCATGAAGCGATAGTTATCTCTCAAAAAATACACGAGCTTCATGACACTCATGATATTTCCCTGAAAGACATTGCGATATTTTATCGAACCAATGCTCAATCACGTGTCCTTGAAACTCAATTCATCAAAGATCATATAGATTATCGGATCGTGGGAGGGGTAAACTTCTTCCAGCGTAAGGAAATCAAAGATATTATTGCGTACCTCAGACTCATCGCAAATCCAAAGGATAATGAAAGTTTTTTAAGAATAGTAAATTTCCCAAAGCGAGGAATTGGCAAGACATCAATTACACATCTTTTAGATTTTGCGGTTGAGAAAAACAGCTCTCTCTTTGATGCTGTTGACTCAGTTGGTTCTTGTGAAGTAGTGTCCTCATCAGCCAAAGATCGCCTCAAACTCTTCAAAAATATGATTAATGGTTTTATTGAAATTGCTCAGCATCGCCAAATTAATGAGTTGGTAAAACAGGTTATTGATACTATCGAAATATTAGATTATTATAAACACACTGATTCGATCGAAGGTGAGAGCAAGGCAGATAATATTCGTGAATTTGTAGCTTCGACCGATGAATTTGCTGAGAATTTTATTACTATCCATGACAAGGAGCCTTCTTTGCAAGAATACATGCAGAATCTCTCGCTTGTTTCGGACATTGATTATGCTGATACTAACAGAGACGTAGTTTCTCTTATGACAATGCATAATGCGAAAGGGCTTGAATTCCCTTATGTATTCATCGTAGGAGCGGAAGATGGATTGATCCCTCATAGAAATTCCATGGAGTCCACAGGTGATGTTGAAGAGGAAAGGCGGTTATTCTATGTCGCAATGACACGAACGATCAAAGAGTTGTTCATATCTTATGCTCAATCACGCAGATATTATGATTCGACAATGTCTTCTTCCCCCTCTCGTTTTCTTAATGATATTAATCAGAGCCATTTCCAAATGTTTGATATGACGAATTTTCATTCGAATAATGACCACTATCCTAAGAGACATATGAACAAAAAATCATTTGATCTTGGCACGCAGAATGATATTTATAAAGTAGGGCAAAGAGTCGAGCATATGAGCTTTGGCAAAGGACGGATTCTTTCGATCAGAAAAGACGGTGAGTTAATAAAGTTGACAATATCTTTCGATTCTGGCGAATTAAAAAAAATAATTTCGGATTATATTAAAGTATTATGAAAAAAATAATTATTCTACTGATGAGTTGCTTTCTTTTAAGCAGTATTTTGCATGCTGACAAATATGCGGGAGAATTCTTGAATATCGGAGTCGGTGTTAAAGCTCGAGCACTCGGAAATGCTTTTGTTGCTCTTGCTGACGACCCTACTGCAACCTATTGGAATCCAGCAGGAATTTATTATTGTAACAATCTTTCGTTCAATATTATGCATTCTGAAGAATATGCAGGAAATCTCAAATATGATGCGATCAGTGCGGTATATCCCCTCGATGATGCAAAGAAATTTGGCTTTCTTATTACTCGCACGGGTATTTCGGGAATTCCTGTCAGCAAATTGCCATATCCAGACTTGGCTCCTTCAGATACAAATCAACCTTATTTAGAGAAATATGTAAGTGATTCTGATTATACCGGCTATCTATCGTTCAGTTCAAAATTATTTACCGATATCTCCTTTGGTATCACTACAAAATTGATTTACAGAACAATTGGAGACATAAAGGCATCGGGAATCGGTTTGGACGCTGGATTTCTCTATAAGGTCAATCCAAGTATCCAAGTTGGCTTGAATATTCGTGATGCGATCGGGACATCGATTTGGTGGAAGAACGGTGAAACAGAAACAGTATCTCCAAACATTTTGGCAGGTGCAAGTACAAGATTTGTATTCCCCATAATCAATGTACCTTCACGTCTTTTATGTCAAACCGATATTTATTTCGAAAACCGTAAAGGGGCTGCTCAACTATCTGTTGGCAAAGCAAGTTTGGACTTCCACGCCGGGATGCTTTTTTATATTGCCCCATTCCTCTCAATCGCTTGTGGTATCGATAGAGAATACTTCACTGCCGGTGCTTTCATTTCCTATAAGAACTACACACTGCAGTATGCTTTTGAGGATAATCCAGACCTATATATTATCCATAGAATTTCTATTGGGGTGGAATTCTTCCATTAAAATAATAAAAAATTTGACAACTATTTGAATAATACCAATTTAGCAAACAAAGTAGTTTTCATTAATTAAAAAATTGGAGAAAATTAAAATGTGGCATGGATTTATGATAATTTAATCTTTCTCCATGTTATAAGTAAAGAAAGGAGATATTTAATGAAAAAAATTGGATTAATACTTATTGGTTTACTTTTGCTCAGTTCTTTCTCTTTTGCATCAAGTGCTATTATTGAAAAGATAATTCCAAATTCAAACACTTTCAGCTTTTATTATTCATCAAAACGTATCGAGAAAGATGTAGGTTCAGAAAGATTCTGGCATCTTAAAACAGCTCGTTTAGAATGGATAGGTGATAATTATGATGTTGATTTGGAACTTGCCCCTCTTGCTGCTGGTAATCCCATATCTATAAGACAAGCCTGGATTAAATTCACACCATTCAAATTTATGGACATCTCATTAGGGAAAATTACTTATCCTTTCTGTAATGTATCGAGTAAAACCACAAGCAATATCACCATTTTCCAACCCACGATCTTTGAATTTGAAGCGGACTGGATGGTAAAATTTAATGGAGAATTTGGAAAACTCGGCTGGAATGCATATTGGGCTGACGGTGGAATTAATGAAGGCATAAGCGCATATGATATACCCTCAACTATTGGATTTAGAGGAAAATACTCACTGGCAGGGCTTGATGTTGGTGCATCTTTCAGAATCCGCGATTGGGATGACGGTGATAGAAAATATGATTGGGGTGCAGACCTTCTATATGAATTAGGAAATATTGCTAAATTCAATTGCCAAGTTTATAATCTACCTGATGATGATGATAATTCCGATTTAAACTTCTTTTTAATTACCTCATATGAAAAAGGATTTATTCTTCCATTTGCCAAGAAAACTATTCCATATTTAGGTTACTTCTCAAGAAACGGAATAGATGGTAAGGGAGCAAAAGAATCTAATATTGTAATTGGTTTAAATATGAAACCGGTTAATAATGCTTTCATCAAATTAGAATATAATATTGACTCAGATGTTGGCTTAAAAAATTTATCTGAAGATAATCAGAATATTTCGAATGCACTTTCACTTGAAATCGGATATAGTTTTTAGATGCTAACCTTTATTCAATAAGTTTTAGGAGAAACCTATGAAAAAAATATTATTAATAACTCTCTTTCTCATGCTCGTAAGCACATTCCTCGTTGCAAATGAGATCAGTTTCTATTATTCTTCAAAACGAATCGATAAGGGTGTTGGTTCAGAAAGATTTTGGCATCTTAAAGATTTTTATTTAGAATGGGAAGGTAAAAATTTTATAACCTCACTGGACTTTTCCGGGCTTATGGAGAATAATCCCAAACTCAGTATCAATGAAGCCTGGATAAAATTCAATTTATTTACTACATATTACTCTTATTTCCAAAAATATCAATGGTTCACAGTCGATATGACCGTTGGAGATATGGCTTATCCGTTCGGGAATGTTTCGAGTAGATCTTCTAAAAATATCAGTATTTTTCACCCGCAAACCTTTGATTCTAATTGGATGGTTAATTTTACCGGTGAACTCTGTTCAAAATACACTTTCAAAGCATATTGGGCAGATGGTGGAACTAACGAAGGAATTGGTGGAGCTGACTCACCCTCTACAATTGGATTTAGAGGAAAATACTCATGGGCAGGTCTTGATGCAGGCGCATCTTTCAGAATCAGCGATTGGGATGACAGTGACAGAAGATATGATTGGGGTGCAGACCTTCTATATGAATTAGGAAATATTGCTAAATTCAATTGCCAAGTTTATAATCTACCTGATGATGATGATAATTCCGATTTAAACTTCTTTTTAATTACCTCATATGAAAAAGGATTTATTCTTCCATTTGCCAAGAAAACTATTCCATATTTGGGTTACTTCTCAAGAAACGGAATAGATGGTAAGGGAGCAAAAGAATCTAATATTGTAATTGGTTTAAATATGAAACCGGTTGATAATTCCTTTGTTAAGTTGGAATGTAATATTGACTCAGATGTTGGCTTAAAAAATTTACCTGAAGACAATCAGAATATTTCGCATGCCCTATCACTTGAAATCGGATTCTTGTTTTAAAATAAAACCCATTTATGTTTTTACCCCGCTTTTGAGCGGGGTTTTTTATTGACCACTTATAAATCATCTTGAGATTTTGGAAAAAATTTTGGAGAAAGCATGCCTGATTTCCGTATTCTGGCAATCAATCCCGGCTCTACATCAACAAAAATTGCAGTTTTTGATGATGACAAAGAGATCTTTAAAAAAACACTCAATCACAAACCGGAAGAACTCAATCCCTTCGAAGAATTGATCGATCAGTTCGAATTCAGAAAAAATATCGTTGAAGAAGCTTTAGAAGAAAATGATATCCAACTAAATTCGATTGATGCAATTGTAAGTCGTGGAGGTCTTTTACGACCAGTTCCAAGCGGAGTCTTTATGATTAATCAAAAGATGCTTGCCGATCTGAAAGATCCATCAATCTGGGGAAGAGCTCATGCTTCAAACATTGGTGCTTTTATCGCCAAATCAATCGCTGATGAACTTCACATTCCATGCTTTGTTGCCGATCCTGTAACAGTTGATGAGATGGAGAATATTGCTCGAATTTCCGGCGTTCCAGGAATAGTCAGGCAGAGTCTTTTTCATGCCCTCAATATAAGAACGATTGCTCGCAAAACTGCAAAAAAACTAGATAAAACTCTCAATGAATGCAATTTAGTCGCAGCTCACATGGGTGGTGGTGTAAGTGTTGCAGCTATAAAGCAGGGAAAGGTTGTAGATGTGAATAATGCCCTTCTTGGAATGGGACCTTTTTCTCCCCAGCGAGCTGGCGCACTTCCTCTTAGTGGAGTAATTGATATGTGTTTTTCTGGCAAGTACACAAAAGCAGACGTCGAAAAAATATTCACTAAAACAAGCGGTTTGATTGGTTATCTTGGTACAGATAATGATATTGAAATTGAAAAAGAAGTTGAAGAAGGTAATGAAAAATATCGACAGATCCTCGAAGCAATGGCATATCAAATCTCGAAAGAAATCGGTGCGTATGCAACAGTGCTCAAAGGAAAAGTTGATGCAATATTTCTTACCGGCGGATTGGCTTATGATAAATTTCTTACTGGCTGGATCAGAAAAAGAATCGCTTTTATCGCACCCGTCTACATGTTCCCGGGTGAAGGTGAAATGGAAGCATTAGCTGAAGCCGGACTGCGTGTGCTCAAGGGATATGAAAATCCAAAGGAATATTAATCAGTAATATGAAACTCAGCGGTTTCTCTTTTGTTCGTAACGGAATAAAACTCTATTATCCTGTTGTTGAAACGATAAAATCTATTCTGCCACTTGTTGACGAATTTGTCATTGCTGTGGGCAAAGGGGACGAAGACGATACATCCCGAAAAAAGATCGAAGAAATAAACTCACAAAAGATCAGGATAATTGATACGGTTTGGGATATTGAAAAATATCCCCGCGGAATGGAACATGCTCATCAAACCGATATTGCAAAAAATGAATGCTCCGGGGATTGGCTTTTCTACCTGCAGGGAGATGAGGTTATCCATGAGAAAGATCTGCCCATCATTCACAAGCGATGTGAAGAATTATTGGATAACTCTGAAGTCGAAGGAATGCTTTTTAAATATCTTCACTTCTGGGGAAATTACGATCATTATCATAAAAGCCACGGCTGGTACCCTTATGAGATCAGGATTATCAGGAACGATCCTGATATTCATTCATGGGAATCGGCTCAGTCATTCCGGAAAATTCCTCATTTTGATGGTACGAACTATAGACAAAAAGAGAACACCTACAAGCTGAAAGTTGCACTTATCGATGCTTTTATCTATCACTACGGATGGGTACGTCCCCCCTATCTTATGCAGAACAAGCGAAGATATTTCCATACGAATCACTGGGGTTCTAAAAGAGCCAAGGAGCACTATGATAAACTGGATAACTATTTCGATTATGGACCCCTAAACAGATTGGCTGTATTCAAAGGAACTCATCCTGCTATAATGGATCAAAAATTATCTGAATTCAACTGGCAAGAAAAACTTCAATTCTCAGGCAAACCAAATCCTTTACGAGAAAAATATAAACATGAAAAAATGAGGAACAAAATATTAACTCTGATTGAAAATAATCTCAACAGGGGAAATCAGATCGGGTATTTTAAAAATTTTATCCTGCTTGATGAGTAATAAATATTTCTTTTTCTGCGTATCGATCCTATGATTCTATCATGAAGAGAATTAGAGTACTACATGTGGATACTTCCTTCTCCTGGAGAGGTGGTCAGAACCAGGTTTTTCTTTTGCAGAAGGGGTTAGAACAATCAAATATCTTTTCATTAATTATATGCCAACCAAATTCAGAGTTACAGAAACGATGTAGAAGAGAAAAGTTGCACTTTATTCCTATTACTATGAAAGGTGAACTGGACGTTCTCGCAGCTTATAAAATAGTACGAGTGGCAAAAAAATTGAAGATCAATATTCTTCACTCACATACTGCACATGCATTATCTCTTGGACTTATAGTAAAATTATTACATCCGAAAATACTGCTCATTTTTACGAAGAGAGTAGCGTTTCCGATCAAGAAGAATCTCTTCAGTGTAGTGAAGTACAGGAATAGACTTATCAACCAGATCTTATGCATTTCAGATTATATTAAGGATTCTCTACAATCTGATGGAGTAAGTTTACCCAGACTGAAAACCATTCCTAGCAGTATAAGGTTACAAACCGACAAAAATGTTGATTTACAATTAAGAAAAATATTACAATTACCTGAGAATTCATTCATAGTCATAACAGCCGCTGCACTTGAAACAGGGAAAGGATATGAAACCATTATCAAAGCTGCCAAAATTTTAAAGAATACACATACCGATGTTTTCTTTGTCTGTTTGGGGAAAGGAAAACACAAAACAGAATTAAGAAGAATGATTGCAGATCTATATTTAACGACGAGAGTCTTTTTTTTAGGATTCAAACCAAATGTCAGAACCTACCTTCGAGCTTCTGATGTATTTATTCTGGTTTCAAAAGAAGAAGGATTCGGTGGATCAATATTAGAAGCATATGCTGAGGGCTTACCGGTCATTGCATCAAAAACCGGAGGACTTCCCGAGCTTGTTAAAGATGAGAAAACTGGTATCATAGTACCTGTAAATGATCCCCACGCTCTTGCTGAAAAGATATTATATCTGAAGAATAATCCTAACATAAGAAAGAAATTTTCCAGAGCTTCGTTAATTTTGGTAAAAGCTTATTCAAGCCAAAGGATTATTAAGAAGATTGCGGCAGTATATCAAAAACTTATCACGAATATATAACCGAGGATATTCATGAAAAAGAAATCAAAAATTTTGTTAGTGGGACCTGGTAAGAGAGTCTTTAGAACGGATTATTATATAATGAAAGCCTTTCAGTATTTAGGACATTCTGTATTTGTTTTTCATGAGGCAAAGATCTATTCATTACTTCTTGCATTATCTCATATTCTTTTTAAAATGATCGTAGTGATTTATAAGCCGGATATCGTGTTTTATTCTAAGGCAAATAAAATCTTACTGAAAGATATGGAATGGGTTAGGAAGAAATGCACAACAATAATGTGGTATTATGACCTCAGGATACCTATCGAGAGAAGGCTATTGGATAGAGCCAAGAGGGTTGATCTGTTTTATATCACTAATAAAGGACAGATACCTCAGCTGCTGGATCAAGGGGCTAATGCAAAATATCTCACACAAGCATGTATCACAGACTATACTCCAACGACTCGGAGCTATAAATATGAGGTGAGTTTCATCGGTAACAATAATATCACTGGACCTGGAATGAGAGAGGAATTGCTCAATCTTATCGGATCTCACTTCGAACTGCATGTCTTTGGAGCACGTTGGTCGAGCAAGAATTTTATAAGTCATCCACGAATTTTTAGTGAGGAATATGCGAATGTCTGCGCAAGATCAAAAATAGTTCTTGATATAAAATCTTTTGACTATTGTCTTGATGTTGAGGGTTATTTTTCTAACAGGACACCTCTCACACTTGGGTTTGGTGGATTTCTTCTTTCTCAATATACACCTGGTGTAAATCACATGTATCAAGATAGAAAACATCTTGTTTATTTTAAATCTCCAGAAGAAGCTATCAGCTTGATCGAGTACTATCTTAATCATGAAGATGAAAGAAAACAAATCGCTGAGCAAGGAAAGGAATACGTTCTAAAAAATCATACCTATATACTGAAGGTGGAGCAGATAATCCGCGATGTAGAACAAATTAATCATCGTATAATTTAACAATGAAAATACTAATCGTTCACACTGCCTTTCTCGGAGATGTGATTCTCATCACCCCTCTCATCAAAGCAGCAAAAAAACTTTTTCCTGAAAGCGTGCTGGACGTACTTGTTATCCCCCAAACATATGGAGTTTTACAGCATAATTTATATATTAACGAAATACTGATTTTTGATAAAAGAAAAAATAAAATTCTAAATTTTTTAAAAACATTATTTCTGCTGAGAAAAAGGCACTATGATATAGCATTGCTTCCGCACAGTTCGATGACCACGTCTTTCCTTACCTTCTTTTCTCATATTAAAACAAGGATCGGATTTGGCAGATGGTTATCATCAAGTTTGTTGACACACAGAATTCCCTTTAGGAAAAGAGTTCACCGAATAGAAAAAAATCTTGATTTGTTAAAACCTTTTTCAGTTGAAAAGTTTGATGTTCAGACTGAATTATTTCCCGATATATATGAAATCGAGAGTACTGAGCACCTACTTTCGGAACTTGATCCTTACAAAAAAAAGATAGCTCTTGCTCCAGGTTCGATATGGCATACAAAAAGATGGTTGGAATCATATTATAAAAAGCTGGCACAAAAGCTCGTTGAAGCTGGTTTTTCTATCGTGCTGGTTGGCAGTCCCGAAGAAAAAGAGCTTTGCGAGAGAATCAAACCAATTAGTGATACAATTAATGTTGCAGGAAAAACATCGGTTCTGGAATCAGCAGCAATTCTGAAAAATTGTGATCTTTTAATATGCAATGATTGCGGGGCACTTCATCTGGCAAATGCAATGAAAACAGATGTTTTTGCGATTTTTGGTCCAACAATCAAAGATTTTGGATATTACCCTTTCAGAAAAAATGATCATATTTTTGAAGTGGAACTCTCTTGTCGTCCTTGCGGAAATCATGGACGGATGAAATGTCCGCTGGGGCATCATAATTGCATGAAATTGATTGAGCCAGAAATGGTGTTCTTCAAAATCATTAATTATTTAAAGAAATCTAACGATTTCTTGTTAATTAATCATGAGTAAACCTTTATCCAGGATATCTTTAAAAGATGTACTTCAGCACCATTCTCAAACTATCAGGTATCTTACTATTGATAATATCCTTCGTGAGAAGCGAATCTTTATTGACATCAAATAAATGATTCTTTCTTTTCAATTGATTAAATCGAGCATATGAAGGAAGCATGTATAAAATTCTTTTTGATATAACTCAAGAATATTATTGGCACAGTTTAAAGCCGATATATGAACAATTTGCTAATGATAAGAATTACGAATTATTGTTCAGGATAGGTAAGAACCAAAAAAGGTTTTTCTACTTCTTCCTTATCTCACAGAAAAAAAGGATTGAAAAAAAATTTTCTAAACTGGGATATCACATAACGAATGATACCAATTGCTTTGATGTTGTTTTCTGTGGCTCTCCTTTAAGTAAGCCCGAAAAATATGGAACGGCAATACTCTGTAATGTTGATCACGGACCCGGCATCAAAACTCTCAGATATAGACATTTTCTGAAACAACCCGACACACATTATCATTGTTTCATCGAAGGTAAATATCGTATTGACAAATTTAAAAAATATGGTTTAGATAAAATAGAATTTCTTCATGATGTGGGTTTACCAAAGCTTGATACGTTATTTGACGGTACTTATAATAGAAAAATGCTTATTAAAGAATACAATCTTGATCCGAAGAAAAAAATTATACTCTACGCTCCGTCATACAAGCCAACATCAATTTTTACTATTGGCAAAGAGGTAGTTTCCCTTTCAAGTAAATATAATCTTATTGTTAAATTACATCCATACAGTTGGAGTGGAAAATATGCATCCCATTCTCAACATAGATTTTTTGAAAAACTCAAAACAAAATATCCAAATTTCATATTAGTGCCTAAAGAACATCACAATATCCTTCCTTACATTTTCATTGCGGATACGATGATAAGTGACGGTTCAAGCGTAATTAATGAATTTCTTGCTTTGGAGCGCTGCGGTATTATTGTTGATCTTCCTGATGACATCTTAAAGCATCATGATGGACAATCAATCCTTGAAGATAAATCTTCGGAATGGTTAAAGGATTCTTTCATTCATGTGACATCCGGTTCAGAGCTGGAAAGTGCTGTCGAAAAAGCACTTGATCACTCACCTAAAAGAAAGAATAAGATAAAAAAAGACAAGGAATATGTATTTTCCTACACTGATTCTTTATCAGCCCGAAGAGTAAAAGAAACTGTTGAAAAATTACTACAAAAAGGCGATCATAAATGACTTCTATCAAAACAGCGATAATACTTGCAGCAGGTCGCGGATCGAGATTAAAAGAACAAACTCTTGAAAAACCGAAACCGATGACTCATGTGAATAACATCACCATTATCGATAACCTTATCTATGAATTGAACAATCAGAAAATAAAAAATATCGTAGTAGTTACAGGTTATATGTCGCAAAAGCTGGAAAAACATCTTCAAGCTTATCATAATGACACCAATATTATCTTCGTTGAAAATGAGATTTATGATTCGACAAACAATATATATTCACTATGGCTGGCAAAAGACTATATGGAAAACGGATTCTTTTTATTTGAAGCTGATATTTTTTGCGATGAATCCTTAATATGTGAATTAGTACATTACCCTCATCACAACCTGATCGTCGTGGATCAATTCAAAAAAGGTATGGATGGCACCGTTGTAGAGCTGACAGAAAATAGTTTGGTCAAAGAGATGTATTTAAAAAGGCATCAAGGGGAAGGATTTTCTTTTTATGAAAAATACAAAACAGTAAATTTCTACAAATTGAGCGGACATTATTCACATAAATACCTTATTCCTAAGATGGAAAATCACATTAAGCGTGATGATGTTAATGTATATTATGAACAGATCATCAAGGAAGATATCGACGAAGGGCATTCATTTTATGCATTAGAAACAGGTGATAATCGATGGTGGGAGATTGATACACCAGAGGATCTCGAGAAAGCAAGATCAATGTTTAATGAAAAATAAGAGATTGATTGTATTATTTTGCCTTTTCCTTGGAATATTAACAGTTCCCCTTATCGCGGAAACTGAATGGACAGTTCTCGTCTATCTTGCAGCGGATAACAGTTTGAGCCAGCAATCATTTGTTGACATCAATGAAATGGAAGCTGTTGAAAATAATGATTCTGTGACTTTTATTATACAAGTAGACCCATTAGATGATTCGAATAATCCCCCTTATTTCACCACAAGTAGAAGATATTTAATACGTCATGATAATAATCCCGATTCGATTGGATCAATGCTTCTGGATGATCTCGGTGAAATAAATTCCGCAGCCCCACAAACTCTTGCTGATTTTGCCAACTGGGGTTTTAACTATGCTCCTTCAAAAAAACGAATGCTTATCATCTGGGATCATGGAAATGGCTGGACCAAAGATGATGATCTGGTAAAATGGGTTTGCTCTGATACTTATTTTGGTGACAGGATGAGTATTGCTGAAGGTGAACTGAAACAAGCAATTTCTTCAATAGATTTTCCATTAGATATTCTCGTATTTGATGCGTGCCTCATGCAGATGACAGAAATAATTACAGAAATTTACGAGTATTGTGATATTGTCGCAGGTTCTGAATTTACAGTACCTATTGATGGCATATTTTACGGTGCTGAATCCGGGACTGCATGTTCTCAATATGGGCTCTTTAACTATATGGTGGACGACCCAACCTGTTCTGCAGTTGAACTTTCCGAAGAACTCGTGAACCGGTACATTAATTCCTATACTACAAACTGTCAGTATGGATCTACAATATCTTTTTCAGCTATTGAAATGAGCTATTATTCATCTTATCTAAACAAACTCAAAGAATTTACAAGAACCTACTCTGATGCTATTTATAACGATCTCTATCATAATGCTTACAGCAACTGTTTTCATATCAGCGGAAATAATTTAGATCTTTGGGAATTCTTCAACGAAGTCGCTTTTCTCAATAAAGATGTGCAAACAGCAGCTGGAGAAATTGCTTCTTTGGTAGATTCAATGACTATTGCATTTAGTGCTCTTTACCAGGATGTTCTCTATCCGGATCTTGGACGTATGAGTGTATACTTTCCTCCCAATCTCTATTACTTCAATTGGGAACTTTATTACAATTTAGACTTCAACACTCTTACGGAATGGGATCGATACCTCAGCTACTATATAGGTAATTTTTCAGATAAGCCCAATATTGAAGATTTTGCTATATCATCAGTGAGTGAAATGGTAAATTTCTCATGGGAAGTTGTCGCTACAACTGACCTGTCCTATAAATTATATTACAAAACAGGCATGGACACAAGTTTCATTGAAATACAGGATTCATCTATTACTCATGCGACAAGTTATTCTTCTTCGTTTGACACAAGTGATTATGAGTTCAAACTATTTGCGATAGACGAGTTCGGGAACTCCTCCTTCTTTACTGTATCTCACTTTATTTCTAATGGCAATATATTCAGATATTACCCTAATCCTTTCAATATAAATACTGATACTAACGGGAAATTTCTTATCACAATTGAGAATTATTCAAATGCGAATATATCAATTTACAACCTTGCTGGTGAGTTGATTGATGAAATAACAATTGATAGTACAAATAATGGTACGATTGAGGTGAATTATACTCCCGAGAATGTCTCTTCAGGCATCTATTTTTGTCTACTCAAAGCTGGAGACACAATAGCGACAATTAAACTTGCTGTTATTCGCTGATTTTACTGTGCACAACTTGTGGATAACTGGCTATTTCATCAACATAACATTGCTAACCGTCATCTATTATGTAGATTACGAATTTTTATTAAATTTCAATAAGGTGCATAATAATTTTTCCTCTAACGAAATTAGAACTTCTTATATAACAGTAAGTTAGGAGAACAACCCTCATTTGCCCGAAGGGTTTTAGGCACAAATTTTGCTATAGAAATTGAGCTATTTGAACTTTTCTTCAGCACCAAAGTTTCTGTATAGATTCAAAGATTTCAGATTATCTTTGTCGTCATTCGAAAGGGAATTAGAGAACAACCGAGCAAATAATTTACCAATTCCTGGACCCAGCATAAATCCCTGTCCACACATACCAACAGCAAGATAAAACCCATCTAGTTTGGTCTCTCCAAGTATTGGAAAGCCATCTGGAGTTGCAGGATATTGTCCACGCCAAGTTCTACGTACTTTCAAATTCATCAAACGTGGAAATAGTTCAAGCATTCTTTGTGTCACTTGAGGGAGAAAAACAGATGTCGCCCTACGGTCCGTGCCGACAATTGGAGGTTCGGGAGTAATACAGAAAATGACTTGTCCTTCAGGTCGCTGATAAAAATAATAGTTCTTTGAGTTCTTTGCAGGTCTGAGATCAACGATCATCGGATCAAAAAAATGCTGAACTGCATCGGTAATTCCTCCCTCATGACTATCAGGAACTACAGATATATCCAAACCGACTAGATTTCCTATTTGCCTTGCATTATTCCCTGCTGCGTTGATTATAAATCTTGCAGAATAGGATTTATTTGCATGTGTTTTAACAGTATATCCGTTCCTCTCGTGTAGAATATCAGTTACTTCTTCTTTAAACACATAAGATGCACCGTATTCCATACTCCTAAAATAAAAATAATTTAATGCAAGATAAGGAGATGCACTACCGTCATCAGGAGAGAAGGTTGAACCTCTTAAACCATCAGGATTAACTCCTGGTGCAATTCTAAGAAATTCTTCAGTCGAAATCCAATCGATTTTCAATCCATAACTTTTTTGGATTTTCAACAGATCTTTGAGCATTTTTTCGTGATCATCAGTATATGCGGGGAAGGAGTATCCGTTAGATTGCCATTCGATATCTTCTCCGTACATATCTTTCCATGAAGAAAATACATCTATTGATTCCAAAGAAATATTGATCTTTGCTTTATCGGAATGTGTGGCACGAATACCACCAATTGCTTTCTTATTCTGTCCCTGTCCCGGTGAAGCAAGCCCTTCTATGACCAGTACTGAGAATTTCTCTTGAGCGAGATTTAAGGCAATGGGCACTCCTACAGAACCCGCGCCAATAATGATGACATCAAAATTCTTTTTCATTGTATCCTACTTCTCTTTCATCAAAGAAAGTATTTCGAGCGGTACTTCTACATATAATGGACGACGCGTGTTGAAGGTGATATCTTGTAGTGAATATCCTTCTTCTTTATACATTCTCAAAATGAGAGACTCGCAGGTCTTTCCCCCACAAGCACCCATACCAGCTCTTGTCAGTTGCTTGAGCTGGTTCATATCAGTAACACCTCTTCGTATCCATTTACGAATCTCGCCAGCAGTTACTCTCTCACATCGGCATACAATTACTTTATCATCAATTGTATCCAATAGCGGACTGTCCATTGAGTTCGAAACTGTAAGAGACTGAATTCGCAAACCAGCGATTTTTTTTGCAATATGAGATGGAGCCTTGACCTGTATGATCTGGGTTTTCGACTTTGTGTTGCGGACATTAATCACGGAAAGTTCGCCGAGAAGTTCACCTTCAATGCCAACCACATGAATCAGCTGCCCGGATTCAACAGGATGATTTCCAATTTCATATGGAATTGAAACTGTCGGGAAATGTAAATCTTTTCTGTAATCTACCAATGTAATAGCAAGTGCCGGACAGACTGTCAGGCATTTCATGCAACCTGTACATTCACCCTCGAAAGAAGGAAGCCCAAGCAAACTCTCACCACTAATTTTAATCAGATCAAGCGGACAGACAGATGTGCAGGGATTGCATGGAATCTCTTGAACACAATGAAATACAGGGAAAACACCTTCACTTGCTTCGGGCAATTTGTATGGCAAAGTTCTCCCAGGTGGGCTCTTCAAAACTAGTGCTTTTTTGTTCCACTCTTCAGGAATTTTCTTTGAGGATTTATTCAAAGCTTTGGCAACTTTGATACCCGTTATTTTCCCGTTAAACATCGCAGATGAAGCTTCTGCTATCTCCTCAGCATCTCCTGTCGAAAAAACTTTCATACCTGCTTCTTCTGCTTCTTTATGGAACTCATCGATGGGATTAAGTCCCACTGCGATGAGGATCGTATCACAGGGAATTGTTTCCTCAGTTCCAGAAATTGGTTTAAAATTCTCGTCAACCTCAACAATAGTTATAGATTCAACCTGGTCTTTTCCATTCGCAGAAAGAATTGTATGTGAAGTGTAAATAGGCACGCCTAAACGCTGGAGTTTATCTTTATGCACTTTGTAGCCACCGCATTCACTGAGCGCTTCTGCGAGACCCACTACGTAAATTCCTGCCTGTAATGCGTGATAACCGGCGATCAAGCCAACATTACCACCACCAATAATGAAAATTCTCTCTGAAGGGATAATCAAATCGCGGTTCACAAGTGTCTGAAATGCTCCTGCACCATATACGCCGGGAAGAGTATTACCGGGAAAAACCAGCATTTTTTCTCTCGCACCTGTGGCATTCAACAAAATTTTTGGTTTGATTATTATGTATGTATCACCTTTGAGAATTCCAACTTTTTTATCGCTGAACACATACAGTGCAGTGCTGTTTGTCCATACTGTGGCAGTATCATATTTTAAAAGCTCATCAGATAATATTGTAGCAATATCGATTCCTCTTGTGCCGGCGTAGCAGTCTTTGATCGAGCCAAAAAATTTATGGGTCTGAAGTACAAGTTTTCCGCCTAATTCCGATTTGTCATCAACTAAAATGAGTGGCACTTTATATTTGGAAAGCTCAATTGCAGCAGATAATCCTGATGGTCCTCCTCCAATTATGAGAACATCTGTTTCATATTCCTCAATTCGATTGAAGGTCGGACTTTCATCGACATCTGGCAACTCGGGAAGTCCTTCACAACTTCGCACGATCATATTCTTCGTAACTGGTGTCATGCATGATTTTACAGGGATTCCGTTCGCAATAACTGTGCACTGAGCGCATTGGCCGTTTGCACAAAAAATGCCTTGTGGACTACTATCTTTCACGTGATGACCAAATATATGTATCCCGTGCGCAAACAGTGCCGAAGATATCATTTCATCTTCTTGGGCATAGAGTTTTTGATCGTTCCAATAAAAGGGAACAGATTTTTTCTCTTTTATTTCAAGGATAGGATGTTCTTTTATTCGATGAGAATCTAACATTTTTTTATCCAAAAATTATTTTTTGATTTTCTCTTTTAACTGTTTAATATGACCTTTTCCGACGCCGATCACGTTGCACCCCAGCTCAAGATATTTCTTAATAGTATCATCAGTTAAGAAGTTGGAGCAGTCAACAATCAGTGGTTTCCTTCCGCACATTTGGACAACGTCTTCGGGAACAAGTGCCTTATAAGGTTTATGTCCAACTGCAAACACGACGATCTCTGCATCATAAAGCGTATTACTCAAATCCTTTTCAATTCTCATATCTCCAAGCTCGGGCCACACCTCGACGAGAGGATCATGTACGGAAATGATTGCATCCTTATCCATAAGATTCTCCCATAGAAGTTTGGTAGGAGAGTGCCGTGTATCAGCCACATTCTGCAAGTATGAAACCCCAAGTATTGCAATACGTTTATCCTGTAGAGAAGGGCATGCATCCTCAATTATCTCGAGCGTATGCATGGGCATAAGATCATTTATGTTTACGGCACTTACAGCCATCGGGAGCTTATCCTCCAAACCGAAGAGTGCTTCAGCTGCCCAGTTGGCAAGCACAGGATCTTTTGTCAGACAATAACCACCCACACCCAAACTTGGTCGGAGCATATTATCATGAGTGCCCTGGCGGACCTTTATTGATCTTATCACATCAAAAAGATTTACTCCAATATGTTCTGCGAATTTTGCCCATTCGAACATCAGGGCTATATTTGCAGCACGATATGTATTTTCAAGCACTTTTGCCATCTCCGACGCATTGGTATGACCCAATCTGCAAATTGGAAAATTCTCGGTGTTCAGTATACTTGTGAGGAACTCCTCAGTAAGATCAGCAGCTTTCTCGTTGATGCCGGAAAAAGTTCTCCAATAATCTCGTATGGAACTGACATATTTTGAGCCGGGCATCACACGCTCATAGGAATGTGCTATCATAGGAGGATATTTATCTATGTCTATTCCCCTTTTTGTAAATTCTTCTTCTATAACCGGTTTAACGATTTTTTCAGAAGTGCCCGGAGGAACAGTTGTTTCAATAAGTATAAGGCATTCGGGTTTGATGCTTTTTCCAATTGTCCTCATCCCTTGTTTAAAAGCATTCAGATCACAGTATCCTTCCTCAGCTTGCCCCAGTACCGGTTTTTGGGCATCCAGTTGGATATCCACGACAACAATATCCGCAAAAGTAAATACTCCGGGATGCCATGTCGCACGTAGCGTTTTTTTCTCATCCACACAACGGGGAAAAATTTTCGGAATTTCCGGATCGTCAGCATTCACAGGCGGTTTGCCACTATTAATGACAGGAATCTTCCAATATGATCTGCGTGAAACAAGGTCGTTACCATGCACAAAATACAGAGGTTCTCCGTTTTCATCTTCGGCATCCGCAACCACCGCTGCCATCACAGAACCTACGAACCCCATCCCCTGTACCACGACAATCTTTCTGCCCTTTTTTCTTTCTTCTTTTGAAAGTTTCTTCAATATTTCAAATTCATTCTTATCTTCTTCTGGAGTTGGAAATGAAAATACCGTTCCGTCTGGAGCTACTGATACTGACATGTATCCTCCTAAAAAAATCATCCTAACAGATAAGGATGTATCTCTCTTTTTTTTCGGGTTCTTACAGTGTCAAGAATTTCACTTCATATGTACAATATTGGCCACGTTTGAAATCGGCTCTCGAAAAATTTGACAAGGATTCAGGGTGTCGATCATTGGGCTCTAGGATTTATTTATGGAAATTAAAATTATAAAAAATGGAAATCTGTCTAAGATTTGTAGCTGCAATAAAGAGATTCCTGCCTTACTCCTTATGAAAAAGGAGCATCTCGAATTCGAATATGTTGTTGTTGCAGTGAAAATAAATAATGTCATTTATCCACTCGATCACAACATTGATTCCGATTGCACTGTGGAATTCGTTCATATCGGTACGAGAGAAGGCTTACGCATATATCAGAATTCGCTCATCTTCGTTTTTATGCGTGCAGTAAATGAGCTATTTGAAGAACCAAAAATTCAGGTAAAGCATTCCCTTGGCGATGGGTGTTATATTGAGACTTTTTCAAGATTTTTGCTCACTCTGGATGATGTAGAAAAGATTAAAAAGAGGATGGAGCACCTGATAGCTGAGGATGAAGTTTTTGAACCGTTGCATCTTTCTAAAAGACAGGCATATCAATATTTTGAAAAAGACGAGATCAAGCTACAGCTGCTAGATTATTATCCACAGAAAAATATACTTATCTACAAATATGCAGAGCTTTACGATTTCTTTAATGGACCTCTCGTTCCATCGACCGGGTATCTTAAACTTTTCGATTTGAGATATGTACCTCCGGGTCTTATTCTCAGATTTCCTTCTGTGGATTATCCAGATAAGATCGGAACTTTTCGGCCTTTGCCCAACCTGCTAAAAATTTTCACAGAATACGAACGCTGGGGCAATATCCTCGATCTCTCATATGTTTCTACTTTAAATAAGAAAGTTGAAAATTTCGAGATTAATGAGATCATTCAGGTTTCAGAAGCACTACACGAGAAGAAGATCGCAGAAATAGCGGAAGAGATCCATAATAAGAGAAATTCAGGAATCGTTGTTCTGATTTCAGGACCTTCAGCTTCTGGTAAAACCACGTTTGTGAAACGGCTTGCAATTCAATTGAAGGTGATCGGGCTCTCTTCCTTTGTGACCACTCTTGATAACTATTTCCTTGATAGAGAAAAAACTCCAAAGGATGAGCAAGGTGAGTATGATTTCGAATCAATCAAAGCGCTTGATAAAGAACTTATTAATCACCATATTGAACATCTACTCACTGGTAAGGAAGTCGAAATCCCCAAGTATAACTTCAGAGACGGGAGACGTGAACAGCACGGCACAAAATTCCAAATAAGCAAAGATCAAATAATTATTTTAGAAGGAATCCACGGACTGAATGACATACTTACTCCATCAATAAAGAGGAAAAATAAGTATAAAATTTATGTGAGCGCGCTCACGCAACTAAATTTAGATAATCTCAATCGTATTTCAACTTCGGACACGCGTATAATTCGCAGAATCGTTCGCGACACTTTTTTCCGTGGGTATGATGCTGAGCAAACCATCAAACGCTGGGATTCCATTCGGGCAGGTGAAAGAAAATTTGTATTTTCATTTCAAGAGGAAGCTGATGTCATGTTCAACTCCGCACTTGTGTATGAACTGGGTGTTTTAAAAAGAATCGCTATTCCTGAACTAATGAAGATCAGTCAGGAAAGTGAGCAATATTCTGAAGCTCAAAGATTGATAAATCTCCTCTCTTTCTTCGTAACCATTCCGGAAATAAACATTCCAAGAAACTCGATTTTACGAGAATTTATAAAGGGTAGTGATTTTGATTATTGAGATATTATCCATAAAATTTTTGTAATATGCAGCATTATGTATGAAAATTCTTCGTAGAAGCGATTAAATGACTAGTTACAAATATCAAATTTCTAATAAAATTTCTAATATCAAATACTAAATATAAAACGCTTGGCCTTCGGAGATTTTGTTTTTGCATGATTTTATATTTGGGCTTTGTCATTTTATTTGACATAAGGAATTTGAATTTAGTAAGTATTGTTTTATTATTAATATTTCTTGTTTGGTTCTGGCTTGTCCAGGTTAGGTACTATGAAAGAAAAAATATTATATGAAAGCTTAACTTTTGACGATGTTCTTCTCATTCCCGGAAGATCAAAAGTACTCCCACGAAATGTGGATTTGAAAACAAAACTCACACGGCATATTTCACTAAACATACCCATTATCAGTGCTGCTATGGATACTGTAACCGAAGCCAAAATGGCAATTGCTATGGCAAAAGAAGGCGGTCTTGGAATTATTCATAAAAACCTAACCATCGAACAGCAGGCATCTCTGGTTCAGAAAGTGAAACGTTCGGAAAGTGTTATTATACATAATCCCATTACTCTAACTCCCGATGCCCGTTTACAGGATGCTCGTGACGTCATGCAGGAACAAAATATCTCGGGAATTCCAATTACAAAAGGCAACAAACTCGTTGGCATAATCACAAACAGGGACATGATGTTCGAGAATGATATGTCTAAAAAAGTTTGTGATCTGATGACGTCAAAGAATTTGATCACTGCACTGGATGGAATCTCTTTGGAAGATTCAACAGCTCTTTTACACAAACATCGCATAGAAAAACTGCTTCTTGTGGATGACTCCTATTCTCTTAAAGGTTTGATAACGGTGAAAGACATCATGAAGAGCATTAAATATCCCAATGCTGCCAAGGATGATGAAGGAAGACTTCTTGCAGGTGCTGCGATCGGCGTAGGGGGTGATTATCTTGAACGTGCTCAGGAACTCGTCAAGGCAGATGTAGATGTGATAGTAATTGATACTGCTCATGGACATAGCACGAAAGCTCTTGATGCAATGAAAACTTTGCGCAGGAAATATCCCGATCAAAATATCATTGCAGGAAATGTCGCCACTGCTGAAGCAACGACGGATCTTATAAAAACCGGAGTCGATGCGGTGAAAGTCGGAATTGGTCCAGGATCTATATGTACAACACGTGTCATTGCCGGCGTTGGAGTACCTCAACTCACTGCAATATTGGAATGTGCAAAAGCTGCACAGAACGAAGTCCCGCTCATTGCTGACGGAGGTATAAAATACTCTGGCGATATAGCCAAAGCAATTGCTGCAGGTGCTAATGTCGTGATGGTCGGCTCACTTTTTGCCGGTACTGATGAAAGCCCTGGCGAAGATGTTATTTTCGAAGGAAGGCGCTACAAAACCTACCGCGGCATGGGCTCTATCGGTGCAATGAAAGCCGGAAGCAAAGATAGATATTTTCAGGATGATGTGCAAACATCCAATCCGACCGAGAGTATAAAACTTGTCGCCGAAGGCATTGAAGGGCGGGTGGAATATAAGGGTCCCCTATCGGATTATGTTTTCCAATTGCTCGGAGGTTTGAAGGCAGGAATGGGGTATTGTGGAGCTGCTACAATTGAGGAAATGAGAAACAAAACAGTCTTTACAAAAATTACCTCAGCTTCCCTTAAAGAAAGCCATCCACATGATGTATCAATAGTAAAGGAAGCACCAAACTACCAAAGATAGATTGTCGTATAGCGTGGAGTGTGGAGCGTGGAGCGTGCAATTTAATTAGGTAAATTAATAGAATAATAGCATGAATAATAATTAACATAAATTATTGAAATGGAGTATTAGGATGACTATGATAAAACCCAAAAACAAGTCTCATGTTGTTGTAGATTTTTCCGATCTTGAAGTATATAAACTTGCCTTTCAATCTGCAATGTACATTTTTCATTTGTCGAAAAAGTGGCCAATTGAAGAGAGATATTCATTAACAGATCAGATCAGACGTTCTTCTCGATCAGTATGTGGTAACATTGCCGAAGCGTGGAGGAAACGTAGATATCCAGCACATTTTGTCAGCAAGCTTAGTAATTCTGATGCTGAAGCTGCGGAAACTATTGTTTGGTTGGAATTCTCACTTGAATGTGGTTATCTCAAAAAAACAGAATATGAAGAATTATTAGATAAATATGATCATATATGTAGAATGCTAACTAATATGATGAAGAGCGCAAACAAATGGTGTAAAAATTTTTGAAATTTGTTCGGAATTTACAAAATAATAAATTACGCTATACGCTATACACTCCACGCTCCACGACTTACACTCCTCGAATATCCCCCCAAATTACTTTGTGTAACTGTATATTCAACCTTATTGGAAGCCCTGTTTCCAGTATCCATTCAGCTAAGATTTTCTTATCTAATTTCTCATGTACCGGAGAGAACAGAATTTGATACTTTAGCAAATCATATTTTTGAATAATTCCCAACGCCCAATCAAAATCCTGCCTGTTTGCAATAACAAATTTAAGTTCGTCATGATCATTAAAATACTTAATATTATCCCATAAAATCGAATTACACACTCCGCTCGAAGGAGTTTTAAAATCAACGATCTTAATGACTTGATCCGGCACGTCTTTCAGGGATATTGAGTTATTGGTTTCTAGCAGGACTTCATACTTTTTTTGGAGCAAAAGCTTCATTAGTTCAACAGATTCTTTTTGAAGAAGCGGCTCACCACCTGTGATTTCAACAAGCTTCACAGAATGATATTTCTCAACTTCTTTTATGATGCCTTCAACTGATAGTGTAAATTCCGGCTCATATGCATACTTAGTATCACAGTAAGTGCAGCGTAAGTTACAGCCGGCAAGGCGCACAAAAATACAAGGAAACCCCGCGTATGAGGACTCCCCTTGTAAACTATAAAAAATTTCAGATAGTTCCATCAAAATGGCAGATAATCAAAATGCTTTTTATATCCTAATTTTTTTTCTATCTTTTTAAGTATCTCTTCGGGATGTCCTGTCACGAACATCTTGCAATCGTTGCACTCAAAGAGATGATAATCTTTTGCATTCCAGGAGAAATATTTCAAATATTCGATCTTTCCGAAAATTGGTTTGCCTACATACATGAGTAGTTCGATATCGCAGGTATTCAAGGTCACAAAATTTTCATAAGGATCTTTTTTATTCATTCTGGTCAGGAGCAAATTCGCATCAACATCCTGCTCGATCATACCCTTATAAGTATCCAGCATAAGTGCTCTTGCAGGATTTTCAGTCACCATTTTGAAAAGAGTTTCATTAGAGATCTCCGGGAATGTCTGCTTTGTGTAGATGATCTCCTTCAATAAGTTTGTGCTCCCTGATAATGTTGAATCCGTTCCAAGACAAGTATTGATACCCAATTTCAGAACTGTATCGATATCCAGTGTGATCCCAAGCAGATAGATGTTGGAATTCGGGCACCATGCAATGCTCGCACCTGCTGCTTTAAGCTGTTTAAACTGCTCGGGCGTAAGCGCTGTACAATGAACAAGAATTGAATTGCTTTTTAGCAATCCCTGATCCACCAGTCCGCTAAACTCACTTCGTGCAAGGTCATCACTACCCTCTGCCATGTGAATGATAAAGGGCATCTTTCCTTTTGTTTTTTTCATCTCTTCAGAAAGTTCATCTCCACCCCACCAGTTTTTACCAGTTATGGAATGTCCCTGCTGAAAATCAGATATAACTTTTATTGGAAAGGATTGATAATACTCCTCTTTCTGACGTGGTACATGATCCTGGACTATGGTCACCCCGGAAAAGATATTCTTATATACACCAAGCATTGCAAGATCCAGTCCGGCTTCTTCAAGAAGATGGCCCACAGGTTTTTTCAGATATTTATCGCGCTCTTTCACCGGTTCGGAATCATTAAGTTCTTCAACCCAGATATTCGTATTAGAATAAGGTCTGCTTGGTGCACCTTTGGGTACCCAGTTTCCCACAAGATGATCATGAATATTGATGAGCGAAGGATAGGCAACAAGTCCGGCACAATCTGCTTGTATCTTATCAAAAGATTTAACAGAATACTTGCCGTTTGTCACATAGAGATTATTTACTCCATGCTCCCTGGCATTCTTCACAACTAAAACATTTGTAAATTCCATTGTAACCAACTTTATATTACATAAAAATATTATCGGGAAAGCTGCTTAACGAGCTGCGGGATCACTTCAAAGAGATCGCCTACAATGCCGACATCCGCAACCTTGAAGATCGGGGCATCCTTATCTTTATTGATAGCAATAATAATATCTGATGACTGCATACCAACCAGATGTTGAATAGCTCCTGATACTCCACAAGCAATATAGATCTTCGGTTTCACCGTCTTACCGGTCTGCCCGACCTGATGAGAATATTCCACCCAGCCGGCATCAACAGCAGCTCTGGAAGCTCCAACTGCAGCACCCAGCGCAGAGGCAAGCTCTTTTATCAAAGAAAAATTTTCCGCACATTTGACCCCGCGACCACCTGTTACAATAATATCAGCATCAGTAATTTTCACATTTTGAGTTTCATCTTTTATATATTCAAGAAATTTAGACAAGAATTTTGTTGCATCGAAAGTGACTTTTTCCTGTATGACCTGTCCCTTTCGGGTTTCATCCTTTGGCAGGGGATCAAAAACTTTATGTCGTACAGTTGCCATTTGAGGTCGATGATTCTTGGTTCGTATCTTTGCCATGATATTGCCACCAAAGGCAGGACGTGTCTGGATAAGCTCTTTATTGTAAGGATCAATGTCCAGATCAGTACAATCCGCAGTCAAACCGGTTTGAAGCTCGACTGCAAGTCTCGGTACAAAAGACCGTCCAATCGCAGTTGCACCGCTGAGAAGTATTTCCGGCTTGTATTTGTTCACAATATATGCAAGGGCTTGTGTATAAGGTTCATCAAGAAAATTTTTAAGGAATGCATCATCGATCACTATCACTTTATCGGCGCCATAATGGATAAGCTCCTCTGCCTGATCATGAAAGCCATGTCCGAGCAATGCAGCAGTGACTTCTTTACCAAGGACATCCGCAAGCTCCCGTGCTTTACTGATAATCTCGAAAGAGATCGGCATGATCGTGCCATATTTCTGTTCTGCAAAAACCATGACTCCTGAATAATCAGCAAAATTTGCTGCCTGCCCCTGCTTCTTTTCGATAATAATCGCATCGACAGGGCATTCCGGAACACACGCACCGCACAGAGTGCAGGCATTCAGATCAATCACTGCCTTCTTTTCCACAAGCGTTATTGCCTGATAAGGACATACAGGTATACATTTACTGCAACCTATGCATTTTTCTTGAATTACTTTTATCAATTTGCCTCCGCTCAGAAAAAAAGTAATGGCAATTTTTTCGTCAAGTTACTCGGTTTCATATGAGCTATTTAAAAAGGGAAAACATATATACGCCATAGATGGAAATGAGAATCAAACCCTGAATACGACCCACACTTTTAAGAAATCGTGAAGAAGCAAAAAATAACAGTGAAACTGCAAGGCAAACTGCTACATCATAAACTACATCCGAACCAAGAATAATGGGCTTTATCGTTGAAGCGATACCGAGAACGAATAAAATATTAAAAATATTACTGCCCACAATATTACCGATTGCGATCGAAACCTTGCCCTTGATCACTGCGACGATTGAAGTCACGATTTCAGGGATCGAGGTTCCCAGCGCAACGACTGACATGCCGATGACCTTATCGCTCACTCCCCAAATCGTTGCAATTTTTGCTGCATTCTCTACAGCAAGATGACCACCATAAGCAATTGCTGCTCCACCCAAAATCGTTAGAAATAAATTTTTTAAAAGCGGGGAATGCGATTCTACTTTATCATGATTCTCTTTACGATCTTGCTGTGCCATACGGTATAAATAAAAAATGAAGCCGATAAAAAGCAACAGGAAAATGATTCCTTCTATACGGGATACAACCACGAAACCGGTTTTCTGAAGTGCAAAATTTATCACAAACAGCATCATAAGAACTGTGATGAAGATCATAAAGGGATTTTCTTTTCTGATAGTACTGCTTTCAAAATGAAGAGGTTTGATCAATGCTGCGATGCCTATTGCAAGGCAGATGTTTGCAATATTGCTACCGACCACATTCCCGAAAGCGATGCCGTTCACTCCTGCAAGTGACGCTTTTATGCTTACTGCTGCTTCCGGCGCACTCGTACCGATCGCCGCAATGCTCAGACCAATTAATAGTGGCGAAACCCTGAGATATTGCGCAATGTTCGAAGCTCCTTCTATAAAAATATCCGCACCCTTGGCAAGCAATACAAAGGCAACCACAAGAAGAATATATGGTATCATCTAAACCTCGATCCATTCTGTGGGTTGATGCTGCCCTGCCACAAACAGGTTGCATGTTGCATTTTTACTCGCAAGAAAGTTTTTCATTGCCAAATACGCAAGCTCCGGTTCGTTATTTGTCTCACTGAGATGAGCAAGCACGATGTTCTTCAAACCATCATGCAGTATCTCGCCAACAAGTTCAGACGCCTGCACATTTGAAAGATGCCCGTGTTTGCCTTTGACACGCTGCTTGAGCCACCATGCATAGGGACCATTTATAAGCATGTCAATATCGTGATTACTTTCCAGGATTATAGTGCTCGGGCTCTTCATTTTCTGCTTTACCAGCTTAGTCGGGTAGCCGAGATCCGTAAGAATTGCCAGCTTGGAAGCATTGTTGCGCTCCGAGATCAAAAAACAGGAATTATCCGCACTGTCATGTGGAACGGAAAATGGTTCGATCAAAAAATCCTGCATAGTGAAACGGATCCCATTTTCGAAAAAGTTTATTTCTCTTATACGTCCAAATCTTCTCTCGCCTGCTGCGTAGGTACTTTCATTCACATATAAAGGAATTCCAAGATGTCGAACCACAGCTCCGGCGCCTTTTATATGGTCGGAATGCTCGTGGGAAATAACAACAGCTTGAATATTCTGAATCGGAAAATCGATGTCAAAAAATATCTCTTTGAGACGTTTCAAGCTCAGTCCGGCATCCACCAAAAGGGCAGATCCCTGACCGGAAACCAGTATACAGTTTCCTTTACTTCCGCTTGCTAAAACTCGTACTTTCATAATGATTGAGAGATGAATTCTTGGATTAGGGGATGGTTGTCAATAAAAAGAGATGGTGGATGGTGAATTAGTATAGATGTAAATTGTTAATACCAAATTCTAAATCCGAGCAAATTCTTGAAAAAATTATTCACCACCCGTCTATTCTACGCAACGCCGTGGCAGGCAGAGAGCACAGAGGACACAGAAAAAAAATGAACTATATTAACATAGAGAAAGAAACATAACTAAAATTGCGAATTCTCAAAAATTCAACACCAAACCCTGAATCCGCCATCCGCCGAGAGTCGGAGTAAACGCCGGCGGATAAGGCAAAAAGCACCGCGAGACCGAACCGACGACACGCTTGTTAGCTGCATCATTAAAAGTTTAATTACCTATCTATTAGTATATACGAACAAATAACTGACAAATTTTAGGAAAAAATTAAGTAATAGCATAATCTTGATTATATTCTATCTCTTTGCTATTTTATCCAAGATAGTTTGATTGTAATGGAATCAAAATTGTCCCAATTATGATCATAGGTTACATAGCTAACCTGTTGCAAAGAAGTATAGTCTATTTGAATATTCAAAGGAAAATTTGATAACCTAAAAACGGGTAGATTGATACCAAAACCATATGTAAAATCAGATAGTTAATCTTCATTCTCAGGATATCCATGATCATCGATATTCTCATAATAATAACCACATCTAAGTGCAATCATATCAAAGAATTCTAATTCTAATCCTGTATGCAGTCCATCACGATACTTATAATTGAGTAAATATTGATATTCAGCTTGTAAAAACACTTCAAGAATGTTATTATCAATATTTGGAAGAAATGAATAACTTAAACCAAATCGAGAGATTACAGGCAGTTCTTCTTCATCGGAACGATATTTTACTTTTGAAAAAGCAAAATTTCTGATACTTGCACCAAATGAAACTTCATTCTTCGAAGCATAAGATGATTGTAGTTTGTATTTATATATAGTCCCTGCATCGAAGAATAATGTGCTATGAGGATCATCACTATAGTTTTCAGTAAAATAATTAATATTACATCCAATCGAAAGATCATCTGATAAAGGTGTAGCCAAAGTTAAAGCATAATTTAATAAATATGGAGTAGCTTTTTTGTCAGGATCAAACGGGTTCCCATCTATGATATAAAATTTTTTGCCGTATGACATAAGATTAATATTTAATCCAATTACAATATCTTTTATAGAATTATACCCAAATCCAAATTGGTAGTATCTGCCTTTGTCAAGAGTGTAATAAGGACTACACGTTGTAAATTTTGCTTGTGAATGATTAATGTTTGTAATACCTGCTGGGTTAAAGAAATAAGCATCCAAGTCATTATCAATTGTAACATATCCCTTCCCCAATGCTTCTGCTCTTGAACTTGGTTGTCGACCAAAAAAAATCTCGTGATATGCATCTCTATAATCTGCATGTAGTTCAATGAAAACACACACAAAAACAAGATGTAATAATAATTTGTTAAATTTCATCGTATCCTCCAATTATTTTTTTGTCCTAATTTAATAATGTTGCACTTAATGTTCTGCGTGTGCGGCGGGATCGGAACGATCACGCCCAAAACAAACTGACCAGCCGTTTGAATCGGAAGATTCAAACAAAGAGCACTGACTAACTCTACCGACGACACGCTTGTTAGTGGTCTTTATCTTATTCGCTTTCTTCAAAAATCAAGCCCCATTCGGTAACTACGAAACCTTTTCGATCAAAAGATTGAATTTCCGGTTTCTGTAATTCAATTTCATTTGAATGTAATTTTACAACATAATAGGTTAATCTTAGAATATTGTCTGGTTGTTGTGAAAAATCAAGTTGAATAAGTGGATCAAGCTGTTTATTATACTGAGGGTAAATTGCATAATATTTTGAATCGGTTAATTTTGGAATCCAATGTTCAATGAAATCACTGATCTCATTTTTGTTAAATCCAGATTGCCGTAAATTTTGTTCGAAGAAATTTTCTAAGTTTTCAAGTTTTATAATCCAGCCCTTTGTTTTTTGAAAAATGTTTGGTTGAATACTCTCGTAAAACAAATAATCATATTTATCATTGATTTTACCATCAGGTTTAATTTGTAGATTTTGCCACTGCTCTGGAAACTTAGGTATAGATTTAATAACTTTTCCTGATTTTGGAAATGATATATTTACATCCAAATTAATTAGATTCGTCGGATAAATGTAAATATTAGGCTTATAATCATATATATAGTAATCAGGATAAGAATAATCAGAATAGCCTTCTATTAACTGGAACTCAGCTTCAAAATAACCACCACTAAAAAGATCAGTTCTTAACATATAATTATTCGATTCAATTGCTGTTTCAAATCTTCCAAGATCGTCAGTGAAAAGCGAATCAATATAAACTGAGTCTGACCAGACTGAAAATCGAGCATTAACAATTAATCCATCAAATGGATCATACATGGTACCGCAATTGAAATTCTCATTAATTGCATCAAAGTCCTGTTGATAATCAATTCTTAAAGTATCAAAATGACTTACACCATTGAATTTTGTATAATTGTTATCTTTTCGAGATATTACTCTAAAAGATACTTCAGGATCATCTTCAGGTATTCCGCAAAAATAATTAAATGTAACAATTTCGGTTTCCCCAATTTGTTGATTATCAAAGTTGATGGGATATATATCACCATTTTCTTCTTCGGTTACAATAAAAGTTTCTTGAATTATACCGTTTTGTATGATTTCGATTGTTATCATTGGACTTTCATCAGGTGCAGTTGAATCATTACATCCCAAAATCAACATTACAGTAATCAATATGCCGATAAATTTTTTCATATTATATCTTCCTCCTTTTAATGACCACTAATGTTTGGCGTGTGCGGCGGAATCGGAACGATCCCAACTAAAAGCAGACCAATCAAAGTTTGAATCGGTACGATTCAGGGCAAAAGCACCGCGAGACCAAACCGACGACACGCTTGTTAGCAGCATCTCTTTCATTTCAACAACAAGAATTTCTTAACTGCTTTGGTTTTACCATTAACACTTAATTTATACAAATAAACACCTGAACTAACTGATTCTCCCAATTCATCAACACCATTCCAAATAAATGAATGAGAACCTCTTTCAAATTCAGTGCGAACCAAAGTTTTGATTTTCTGTCCTTTGATGTTAAAAATTGAAAGATTGATATTAGAATCATTTTTGATTGAGAATTCAATTGTTGTGGATGGATTAAATGGGTTAGGGTAATTTGATAAATTACAAATATTTGAAATTGAAACATCTTCTATATTATTACTTGTACTATCAAACTTAAATATATATTTTGATCCTGCAATTATCCCATCATTTTCATCGAAGAAATGAGAATTGCTATTTGTTGAAAAGGATGCGGTTGGATAATCAATTAATTGCCAAGATGATCCACCATCAATAGTTTTAGCTAATTGATTACCTGAACTAGTGAAGAATCCAATTTCTTCATTTAAGAAGAAAACTGAAGTTACAAATGAAAAAGGATAGTCTAATTCATCCCAACTTTCACCACAATTTTCAGTTTTTAATATTTTATGGTGTCCGCAACAGTACCCAACAGATGAAGAAGGAAAATCAAAATCCCATAATGACCAAATGTTTGAAGTTGTATAAGCTATACTCCAATCAATTCCACCATTAGTTGTTTTAAGGATGTGTGCATCATCACTGATAAAACCTATATTTTCATTAATAAAATGTATTGCTCTGTTGTACTGAGCTTCTTCAATAATTATTTTCTCCCAATTAATACCACTATCCGTAGTTTTTAATAAGAAATGTTCATAATCTGAAAATCCAGAAACAAATCCAACTTCAGAATTTACGAAGAAAATCTCAAGATATTCATCATCGCTATCATTGTATAGTATCGCCCAATTAATACCACCATTGGTTGTATTGAAAATTATATCCTCATTAATAGCAAAAGCATAATTTTCTGAGATAAAAAACGTTTTATTAATTTGAGTATCTGAATTAATTTTATTCCAGCTATTACCCGAATCAGTAGATTTATAAATTTCTTTCTCGTGAGTATTGATGAAACCAATCTCGGTATTAATAAATGCTACATTATTAAATATTGAATGATCATTCTGACCAATAAGTGACCACTCTAATTCATCAACTTGTTGCTTAAGAATTATTCCATCTATCCCGACAGCAATAGCCTGATTATTTTGAACAATTATAGATAATGTACAATCTAACCCAGTTTCAATTTCAATCCAAGATTCTCCATTATCGCAAGATTTATAAATTGCTCCCCAAATGCCAATTTTACCACAAGTGTATAAATAATTTTCATCATTATTGATTGAGATTTGGGGATAAAAGCACCATTGTTTTTGTTCCCAAGTTAACCCACCATTATTTGTTTTATAAATTACTCCGAAATGTTCGGGCATATTGTTTGGATCAAAAACGGTTTCAGCAACAAAAAATCCTGTTTGCTCATCAATAAAACATAAGCTATGGATATAATTATCTTCTTCAACTGTTAGTGTGTAATTCAAAATCCAGCTTGTTCCAGAATCAAATGTTTTGTATATTTTGTTATTTTTACATAAATATCCTATTTGTTCTGTAGTGAATTTGACTTCCTTTATATACCCTGAGATATTGCAGAATTGCCAATTGTCTCCAGTATCAATTGTTTTATATAAGCCATTTGATGTACCAATATAAATTTCATTGCTACTTATTATATTAATACAATTTATATCTTGATTTATTCCAATTTGCACAGAATCCCAAGTAAGGCCGTAATCAGTAGATTTTAGAATTGTACTGTTATCTCCAACAATTATACCAATTTCATCATTGAAAAATTCAATGTCATTAAATGCATAATGGATTTCATTTAATGCGTTTATCACTGTCCAAGATATTCCATTATCGGAAGACCTAAGTAATGTGCCATAATCTCCAATAGCAAAAAGAAAATCGTTACAAATTGCTGTTGAATTAAGAGAATTACCTTTAGGGACAGGCTGTATCCAAGTAATTTCGGCAGCTAAAATATTTTGTAAAAGGATTAAAGCTAAAAGAATAAAAACTAAATTTTTCATAATTCCTCCATTCTGTTGCTGCTAATGTCTTGCGTGTGCGGCGGGATCGGAACGATCCCAGCCCAAAACAAATAATCCAAGGTTTGAATCGTAAGATTCAAGCCGGGAAGAATAATAAACCCTACCGCAGACACGCTTGTTAGTGGTAGTAGATTAGTCATAATGTAGATCTTTTACCAGATTATTGTAATGATCTCGAATAAACTGCAAAACTTCAAGAAGAGAATATATTACTATTATAAAACTACTAATTAGTATAGTTGGATTTATAAAAAACTTGAATAATTTAAAATCCAATGAAAGAATTTTATAAAGCATAATAATTAAAAGGAAAATTGATAATTCAATTATTAGTTTTATAATTTCACGAACTATTAATCCATCAATCCAAATTTTAACTTTCATTACACTAAGCTCATTGTTAAATTTCTCAATTTTTAATAAAATGCTTATAATATAGTCCACAAAATTATCTTCCGTTGACATTCCTTTATAATGAAGTTCATTTGTATCTAAAAAATCCATAAAAGATTTCATTTTATCGTCGATCTCTTTAGAATACGGGTAATCATTAGGGGCTGTCCCACAACCTCAATAATATTTACAATAAATATGGTATTAGTTATTTTTAGCACATGTTAAAATTTAGAGAATACAGTCAGGATCAGGGGTTGGTTTTACCACCTTATTTAGATGAGTT